>Ga0316206_1002698_pt1 | contig 11366 bp, 8 predicted proteins | sample 6monthpyrite_MG_FD_204942 | JGI IMG/M metagenome (GOLD analysis project Ga0316206, IMG submission 204942) | Microbial mat bacterial communities from mineral coupon in-situ incubated in ocean water Damariscotta River, Maine, United States -... | ecosystem: Environmental > Aquatic > Marine >...
CTGTCATCTCATGCATTAATCAGTATGCAAAGAGAAAAATTAATGTTAAAAAAAGAAGCCATCATCTTCTCTATTAGACTCGTTGGAGTCATACTCGCAACTCCATATGGCATGTTAATGGTGGCCTGGTCTATGGTTTTAACCGGGGTAATATCTTTGCTTATAAACACACAGATTTTAAAGATGTCAGTCGGTATAGGATTTCGTGCACAATTTTCTGCATTATTACCCAGCGCACTGGTTGCGATCCTGTGTTGGCTGGCATTGAAGTTACTAAGCGGTTTTATTGACTTTACGGTGTTAAATTCCTGGCTATCTCTTGCCATTATCGGTGCCTGTATGGCGGTCATATGGCTAACCGGGCTACGTTTAACCCACCATGCTCTATGGCAATATATGCAGCCATTTTTCTCCAGGTTTATACCGGGTGAATCCCCTAAAAGTTAATGGTAAACTTACCGCGTTTATACGGGAACGGGTATATGGTTAAGGATAAGAAAGCGTGCAGATAGTATCACCAGTCATCATAACAATTAATATTAAATAAAAGAGCGGACATGTCTGAAAATAAACAATTATTCATTATTGGATCTGGTCGAAGTGGCACTACTCTGGTACAGAGACTGTTCAATACATTCCCGAATGTTCTTGTTTGGGGTGAGCACGCTGGATTTCTAAAAGAAATTTCAGATGCTTATTTTAATCTCACGCAGAACCCATCCATGTTTGAATATTCTTATTCACAAGCCGCGCCAGAGGGCACTGAAGACTCCATGGGCTTTTATAAACGTCCGGAAAGATGGCAAGCATGGAACAACTGGTTTCACCCTGATGATGTAAAACAATTGTTCAGGGACTATATTGAGTCATTCTTTAATCCAAAGAAAATCGGAGAATCCGAGATTTGGGGATTTAAAGAAATTCGCTATGGTAAAAATGACAGGGTCCTGGAATTTATTAAAGAACTCTATCCAGAAGCCCAGTTTATTTTCATTACACGCAATGGTTTAAATACGCTGGAGAGTCAATTAACAACATTCCATCAGGGCGAATCCAGGTTTTTAATGATCAAACGGATATTACAGTTACCTACGGCCGTCAGAATAGCTTACGAATGGGCTCTTCAAAATAGGTATCTTATGCACCTGAGTAAACAGGACAATAACAGCTTCCACCTTTTTCAATTTGAAACCCTGGTAAAAAACATCAATGTTCTTGACCCTATTTTGAACAACCTTGGGCTCGAACTAGGCGAACAACAACTAAAAGTAATGAAAATGAAGGAAGGTAGAGGCTCAGGACTTGAACAAACCAGTGTAGATCAACGCTGGAAACGGCTGGGATTCATACCTGCTAATATTGCAGAGCTACTGCTAGGTACAACCAACAAGCAGCTGGGATATCAGGCTCCTAAACGTTTGCTTGTTGCCAGCTTCCTGGGAAAGATTGCTGACAAATTGCTATTTAAAAAACTATGATTTTATTCTGGAAAATTGTTAACACTCCGTCTTGAACGCGCCAACATAGCCTTTGGTATATGACATGGCAAAACTGACCCTACCTATTACACCAGGAATAATTTTTTTTATTATTTTCCTGTTTCAATGCATGCCTGCTGTCTCTTATGCATTTGAAACGGATAAGAACATTAATAAACAGACTCCTGTTCCCTCCGGATATAACGTCTACCATGTAAAAACACCCAGGGAATTATATAAAGCACTAAGAAAAATACGATCACAATTCGGACATGGGGCAATCATACTCGCAGACGGAGTTTATAAACTAAGCCAACAGTTGCTGATAAATGTCCCTCACATAATGATGTTATCTGAATCTCGTCATCCTGAGAAAGTTATTATTAAGGGCCAAGGCATGCGTAGAAATTCACGCGTTGATAACCTCATCAATGTACAGGCATCTAATTTTGTACTGGATGGGATAACCCTGCAAGAAGCGGGAAACCATTTAATACAGATAGCCGCTTATAAAAATGCAGATAACCTGGTGATTCGTAATTGCATACTGAAAGATAGTTATCAGCAAATGATAAAAATAAATTTTAACATTTCAGTTAATACCGATACATACTCAGATGGTGGGCTTATTGAAAATTGCTTTTTTGGATACTCTAATGGTCGGGGACCCAATTATTATATTGGGGGTATAGATGCCCATGGCATCAGAGGCTGGATAATCAGAAATAACATATTTAAGGATATTGCCAGCCCTGGCAAGCGCATCTCTGAATTTGCTATTCACCTATGGACCAACTCATCCAATAATCTTGTTGAGAATAATATTATTATCGACTGCGACCGTGGAATAGGATTTGGAATGAAACAGCTTCACAAGAATGTCCAATATGGTAATAAGGGTGGCCGTATAATAAATAATCTCATATATCATTCAAATAACGGGGATCTGTTCGCAGACGTCGGAATATCACTGGAAAGTAGCCCTGACAGTATAATTCAGCAAAATCATATCTTTATGGAGCATACTTATCCTAATGCGATTGAATATCGCTACAGGAGCACCCAAAATATTCTAATAAAGAATAATCAAACAAATAAATCCATAAAATCACGGAATGATGCTTCTGCCGATCTTAAAAATAACCGCCTGAATTTAAGCAGAAAAGCTTTCTTTAGCGTTTACTATCAAAAACTACAGCTACTTGAGAAGAAGATGGCATATAATATCAAACCAGCAATAAGATCTGAGTAACCTGAACATGCTTACTGACACATTTTATGTAATAATTCAGGCTTGTTCGCAGTGATTATATATACAACTCAAAATGATACATAATCAAGACAACATGGCAGTATCATCCTGCATAGTACATCTGCCTTAAAGTAACGAGAATGAGTAACAATGTGACAAATTCAAAAGAAAACATATTCTATCTTGCAGGATTTCCCCGCTCTGGTACAACCTGGTTTGCAAATATATTGAACTCTCATCCCAGAGTAATATATCGCCATGAAATTATTGGTCGTAACCACCATATTTTCGGGAAAGATTTATATGATGCCCTGATACACAATAATGGTTTATCTGATAACGAATTCAACTTACTAAAACAACGCATAAGTGAGGCACGTGTCGATACCGACAAACCCCCCTTCTTTTATAAAAAACATGGGCTACTTAAGCATAAAAAAATTCATTACTATGCATGGATATTAGCAAAAACGCTGCCTTTCCTGTCTTCTTTATACAGGGCATTATTTACCACAAGTCCTCAAAGTAATTTCAATTTCCTGATAAAAGAAACACGAACAGCACGAAATCTGGGTTCTATTATTTCGGGTATGCGACCCTCCGCTATTTTGTTTTTAGTCAGAAAACCACATGGCACTATTGCATCACATGTAAAAGGAATTCAGAAAAATACTATGCCACCTGTCGACCCGGACAGAAAAAAACAATGGTACTGTAATAACAAGCAGACAACATATATTCTCGAGCAAGGACTGATCGAAAGCGACTTTATTAACATGAATCAGGTAGAGTTTTTTGCTATACAATGGCGAGTCTATCATGACGAACTACTGTCCTACGCTAAAAAGTTCCCACGAGCGCACTTCTACTCATATGAAGCATTTGTGGAGGACCCACAAACAAATACTGACTTATTGCTGTCGAACATACAATTAGACAATGATGAAAATGTATACCGGTTTATTTCTGACAGCTCTGGAAAAAACAACGCTGACAAGAATCCAAAAGATGCCTCAAATGAATACTACAGCGTTTATAGAAAATCTACCTTTAATCACGAAAGCTGGAAGGATGTTTTAAGCGAAGATGATATTAAAACAATAAATAAGCATACCAATGACGCATATAAAATAATATCTGAATCGTACTTCAATAAATAGAATAAGGTGGTCTAAACTCACAAGAACAATAGCGATTCGTTACTTACTAACCTCAAAATACAGCTTTTTAAATTGATTACACATTGAAGTTGCAGAAAATTTATTTTTATACCTGGATAACGATTCCTTCGCCATTCCACACCTCAACTCTTCGTCATCAGCCAGTCTTATGATGGCTTCAGCAAAAGCATCTGCATCGTCATTTGGAGTTACAAGCCCGTTTAATTTATCAATTATTATTTCAGGATTACCACCGGCATCAGTGACCACACACGGCTTGCTAATAGACATTGCTTCTAACAATGTCATAGAAGTTCCCTCACTCAGGGAAGAAAGAAGATAGATATCCATTAGAGCCAGATAATGTCGTGCATCGGCCTGATAGCCCGTCAAAATAACATCCTGCTCCATTTTCTGTTCTGATATAATTCGATTTATTTCAGAACGCATTTCGCCATCACCAACAATAACTAATTTAGCTTTGATCCCATGATTGAGTACTTGCCTGAATGCGTAGAGCATCATCGAATGGTTTTTTATCGGATCAAATCTGGCCACAGTACCCAAACAGAGTGTATCTTCATCAATCCCCAGCTGATTTCGAAGACGCTTTGCTATATTTTCATCAATCTCTAATGGCGAAATTCCATTATAAATAACCTGAACATCCGCTATCGGCAAGTTTTCATATTTTGCAAGTGCATGCTGAGTTGCTTCAGAAATAGCTGTCGTCCTGTTTGTTATTCGATGTAACCAGGGGTTAACCAATTTACGCTTCCAGGTACTGGAATCCGGGTAAAAACGTCCGTGCTCGGTAAAGATTACTTTTGTAGCGGTCATAAAAGCAGCCAATACACCATATACCCATGGGGTGTATTGATGGCAATGTAATATATCAATGTTATTATCTTTAAGATATGAGCGAATTAATCTGATTAGTTTGCGATCAAAACCAGGCGAACGTGAAAAAGCCGTCACAACAATACCTGTATTAATCAGGTCAGTAGCGAAAGGCCCCAGTGGAGATTCAATACACAATACAGACGAATCAAATAGCATTGCATCAGTGTTATCGACCAGATTTTTTATGACCTGTTCGGTACCACCAATGCGCATATCATAAGTAAGATGTAATATCTTTAATTTTCTAACTGCACTCATTTATCTGTATTTTTCTCATCCATGTATTGATACCACCATATCTGAAACATTAACATACTCCAGAGTATCGTTGAGTGATCAGCTTTATTGTCCTGATGTTGCTGCCAATACTTTTTAACGGTTTCCATATTAAAAAATTGCTGAATACCATTTGACTTTGAAAAGAGATAATCCTCTGCAATAGACTTGAGTTCATCCCTTAGCCAGCTTGCCAGAGGTACAGAAAAACCCATCTTTTTCCGGTACAAAATATCATCAGGAAGAAATTTTTTAAAAGTTTGTTTCAGTATATATTTTTTCTCGCCTTTATTAAATTTCAATCGTGATGGTAATGTCGCTGAAAATTCTACAATATCCTTGTCTAACAAAGGCGCCCTGACCTCTAATGAATTAGCCATACTCATACGATCTACTTTTACGAGTATGCCTCCAGGCAAATATGTTTTCATATCTGTATATAAAATACGGGATAAGTGGTCCGGCCCATCTGCCTTTTCATACAGATCAACGGTAAGTTTAGATGGATGATAGCCGTCTAATTGTAATTTTGTCTCAGGCGTAACCAGTGAATCCCATATTCTATCGTCAATTTGAGCGTTTGATAAATAGAATCCCATCGCAGGTTCATGACTTAAACTGGTCAAGAGACTCTTTCCTTTGCGGAATAGAGACCAATTACTTATTGCAAGAATATTCGCAAAAAATGGAAATATCGTTTTACGTACCCAGCGAGGAAACTTCGAACGCAGGCGATTTTCTATTGAATCTATATAATATTTTTCATAACCCGCAAAAATCTCATCACCACCATCACCTGCAACAGCCACTTTCACAAGCTTGCGTGCAAGTTCAGAAACAAAATAAGTCGGAACAAGAGACGGATCAGCAAAAGGTTCATCAAAATAACGGGCTATTTTTTCCAGATTATCTTTAACATTTTGATGTACTGTATACTCATGGTGATCAGTTTTATATTTATCTGCAACAATTTGTGCGAATTCAGTCTCATTGTATTTCTTATCATCAAATCCTATTGTGCATGTTTTTACAGGTGCATCATTATCCTGCATTGCCATTATCGCGACTATCGCACTGGAATCAATTCCCCCGCTTAAAAAAGCACCTAAAGGTACATCACTGATCATACGTCGTTTTGTGCAGTCTTTTACCAGTTCCAGTAACTCCGCAGATGCAACACTTTCTTCCCGATCTAAAGTGTGACTGAATGAAACATCCCAATATTGTTCCATCCTCATACCATTTTTATTAATTGTCAGATAATGACCTGGTGGAAGTTTATGGATGTCCTTAAATATACTTTTAGGGTCAGGTATATATTGATATGCGAAAAAATCATAGACTGCATCAATTCGTATTTCTTTTGGTATATCTGGCAGAACTAATAACGCTTTAATCTCAGATGCAAATGCAAATTCACCGTCCTTATTAAAATAATATAACGGCTTCTTACCCATGCGATCACGTGCAACGAATAATTGTTGCTTTTGCTTATCCCACAGTGCAAATGCAAACATACCATTTAGCTTTTCCAGACAGGACACACCCATTTTTTGATATAAAGCCAGTATTACTTCCGTATCCGTATGTGACTGAAAAACAACACCGTCTTTACTTAACTCATCACGTAATTCCGGGAAATTATATATTTCACCGTTAAAGACAATAACTAACTGCTGGTCAGCAGAATACATGGGCTGACTACCCGCATCGGACAAATCGATGATACTCAACCGCCTGTGCGCAAGCCCTACCTGATCATCAATATACTCGCCTCCCGCATCTGGGCCGCGATGATAAATAGCATCGCCCATCGCCTTGAGTGTTTCTATTGTGCCTATCGACCGTTTAAATCGGGTAAACCCCGCAACACCACACATAATATTTATTCCTAAACGTAAATCTAATCTATGCCATACTCTTACAGGCTGACATACTTTCTAATCATTGGACCGATCCTGGTAGTTAAACCCAGTGGTAGTTTACGCCAGCAAATTTCAAAAAACTCGCGTGTTTTACTTTTTCCCGCCTCACTTTCGTCTGGTGAAACCTTCGTTCCGGGTAATGTCCAGTTTAGCAGTACAGGCATGGCTCCCCACTGCTTTTTAAACTTATATGTTCCTTCATTAAAAGTAGAGCGGCCAAAATCAAATTCATTACAACCTGAATCAGTTACTTCTTTTAGTAAAGACCAGTATAAAAGCATATTAGGTGCTAACCTGTTATATTCTGGTAAAGTCGATGCCCATGGAATGCAGGCTATGTTGTTATTTCTCAATACAATTCCGGCTCCTACTGGCACAACATTATCCTTGTATACAATTGAGATCAGCATATTATCCTGATAGTTACCCAGTAATGCCTGAAATAACAGCTTACTATGGACTGGAGAGCCCAGCTTTCTCATATTGACTATAAAAACCTTATAGAAAGAATCCAGTAATTCATTGCTACTCCCTACTTGATAGGTTAAGCCATTTTTTTCTGCTTTTCTGATCTGACTCCTGAGCTTTGATTTAAAGTTTTTTTGCAATATTTCAGAAGAGCCAGGTAAAGGTAATATCATTCTTACCTTTTGTTCAGCAAGCTGTGAAATATCATTAAAGTCTGTATTTTCTATACTAACCTGATCTCTATATTCAATCTGCTTTGACCTGGTTGATAACTTCAGTTCATTGAGCTTATCCAGCAATTTATTCTCAATATCCTGATCATTGGCCACGGCATAACCAACATCACAATATGGAAGTGAACAAAGAGATCCTGCTAAAAAAGGTCGCTGCATATGGATTATCGGTAATACTCCAACAACAACGTCGTCATCTATTGCAATCAAACTTAAATTCTTGAACCCATAGGCTTTCTCAACGCTTTGAACCCAGGAAAAGTTATGATATGGAGAGGCATCATCCCTGGAAAAGATATAGTTATTCCAGGCATCTTTATCAGTAATGTCAGCCTGGCGAATAATAATAGTCACTTGACTACCTCCAGACTATTTCCAGATAGCTGCATAAATAAATCTGTATACTCGTCAGCCATACGTTTCGCTGAATAATGTTCATAAACATGTTGTTTAGCAGCTTTTGATAAAGATTCAGATTTATCCTTATCGTACAAAAGTTCTTCCCAGTAATGTAGTAATTTATCCTTATCACCCAGAGGAGCCAGTAATCCTGTTACATTATGTTTGATCAGTTGATCTATACCAGCAATATCATATGCTGCAACAGGTATCTCAGCAGCCGCCGCCTCCATCAGGCATCTCGGGATACCTTCAAGTGTTGATGTCATTACAAATAAATCAAATGATTTTAGTAATTCAAGCCTGTCATCCCTGAATCCAAGGAACTGAATACTGTCTCTACCAGGAAGTGTAGATGCGTATTCCTCCAGCTCCTTCCTTGACTCTCCATCGCCTAACAGAATCAGAATTGTATCAGGATGCATGATGTGCAAAGAATTAAAAACATCCAGTAAATCATGGATGTTTTTTCTACTTATCATTTGGCCGACGAAACCAATTCTTTTCAGATCATTATCTCTTTCCGGTCTGGCTGTTTTTTCAACTTCTGAAAGATCAACACCATTCTGGATATATTTAATCTTATTTTTCGGAACACCCATTTTCTGACAATCGGCAACAAGTTGTGGTGACAATGGTGCCACAATATCTGCAAATCGCATAATCTTACAGCCTAACCAGATAAATAATTTCAATTTAAAATCTTTAGCATTTTCAAAACCATGAGGGGTTACTACACAAGGTATACCGGCTTTTCTGGCTGCCAGTACTCCAATAATGTCTGATTTATATCCATGAGTATGAATTATATCTATCTTGTTATGCTGTATCACTTTAGCTAGTTTCGTAATGGCAGACAGATCAAATTTATGTCTCATAGGCACTTCAAAAACATTCAGGCCCAGCTGCTTATATTTACTACAAACCTCAAGATCCTGATTTTCACGTTCTGCTGTAACAGCAAGATCACATTTTATATTTGCAGTATCGAGATGTTTTGCAAGCGCAAGAATCCATCTCTCGGCTCCATAAAAACCAGTTGGACATATAAATTGCAAAACTTTTATTGGTTGTTTCATGTGACTGTCTATTTATGCTCTGTTTTTATCGGCCTGATTACCCCGATAAGAGTACCTGCCATACGCGCAATAAAATATACAGTATAAAACTTAAGCAGCAATCCTATTCCCAGTTTATATTTAGAAATATAGAATAATCTGAAACTATATAAGAAAACCGGAAATACTGACATTAAAATTAACGTAATAGAAAAATAATATAATTTAAAAAAAAGACAAACTATAGAAAAAATAATCAGGATTGCCATACACAAGGGTAAAGCAATACTCGGTAATTCACGAATCCCTATTTTCCGGCCACGTGTAGATTGTATGTTAGATTGACCACGCCAGATTTCTTTTTTGAACATGTCCTTGAAGTTCTTGTCTTCACCTAAATGAATATAAGTAGTTCGTGACGTATAATACAAATTTCCCAGATTAGAAACCTTGTCTGTAAAATAATAATCTTCGCAAGTTATAAGATGAGCCGGGAACCCACCTGCTTCATCAAAAGTATGTCTTGCCAAAAAAAGATTTCGACCGGGTAAAAATGTAACATTCGAATCGATCACTACATTACTCAAACAGGTGCGTATATATTCCAGGGGCTTTGCGCCTGAATCACATACCTGCATCGCACTAACCAACACTCTATGATTATCAATTGATAACTCACTGAACATGGTATTTATCCAGTCTGGTGCTAAAAATATATCCGCATCAAGAAATGCAAGAAAATTACCTGTCGTTAATTTTACCCCATAATTTCGCAATTCAGATATAGTCTCAGAGTCAGGACGTAGTACAAATCTGATATCAAATTCATCCTGATCATACTGTTTTTCTATACTTCGAATCTCTTCGGTCTGACTTACGACAATAATTTCCATTTTCTCAGCTGGATACTCCTGACCAGCAATTGACTGAATGGTCTGAGCAAGCATATCCAGACGTCCCTTATGAGGAATTACAAATGATACTTTTTCTGTCGCATTCACTTCTATATGACCCTATCTGCCAATACGTATCTTTAGCCATTTCACTTCATTTGAAATGGAAAATTTGAGTAATCGTCGCCACATTTCTCTTATAACACCCGTTAATAGACTAGAACCCACATTATACTTTGCTTCAGGCCAATCATGACGTTTATCCTCGAAACAAGATGTTTGTTTTGCTATGTAATACTTAAATGCACCATCATTCTGCATCAGGAGCGCCTGAATTCTAGTATAACTTAGCTCATCTGACGAGGATAGATGACGAATCACATAGTCTTGAATATACCTTGCTCTCTCTATGTATAGCGGCTTTTTATCTGTCGAATAATACCATGCTGCAGCCAGCACTCCGGATTTCCTCAAATCCTGTGCTGTCCAGGTATCATTAGGAAATTCCAGAACCTCACTGTTTTCCAGGTAGGGTTTCTCATTAACTGCCATCCAATCGGCATAGTGAAGCAGCACATCCCTTGCATAATAGAAGGATTCATCAAGCAGCCCCGAGCCTTCTTTGATATAAAGATAACGACACAATGCTTGTAAAAAAACCACGTAAAACCATGTTCCTTCAATATCTGACAAATTACGCCTGTTTATATCATCATGTGGGTGTACTGTGTTTTTGATAATATGTTCAACCTGGTATAAATATTTCTCTTCATTACTCAATACATAGCAATCAAGAAGTGCATAAATGTAATTTCCAGTCCCTCGATCCAATGGATATTGGCCTGTAAATAGATTTTTTGTCCCAGGAATATTCCTGTTCTTCAAAGCAAGGAGTAATTCAAGGATAGCATCAGTTCCCTCATATAAACTTGATATCCATTCAGTCAGCTTAAATACTGATCTTCTTGAATTATCAGATCCTGTCAATAAATAATGTAAGGCCAGGCCCGTCGTGTAACAATGCTGGCCACCCGGCCCACCTCCGACTACATGGGTTTCATAGGCATTACTTTCCTGATGTCTGGAGTAAGATCGATGAGTGGCTGTATGTGCTTGTACATAATGGTCTGTATGCCAGAAAAGGCCGCCACTATATTCTGCCTTATCATAGGTAGTATCATAAATATCAATATCATTTACATGATTAGCAAGGTCGTTTGCCAATTCAAACCACCCTGACTTACCCGTTAATAAGAACTGGCGCAAAAAACCGTAAACAGGGTCATATTGATTATTAAAATGAGATATAAACAACTCATTG
>Ga0316206_1002699_pt1 | contig 11351 bp, 9 predicted proteins | sample 6monthpyrite_MG_FD_204942 | JGI IMG/M metagenome (GOLD analysis project Ga0316206, IMG submission 204942) | Microbial mat bacterial communities from mineral coupon in-situ incubated in ocean water Damariscotta River, Maine, United States -... | ecosystem: Environmental > Aquatic > Marine >...
TAAAGTTCAATTTTGTCAAGTTTATACATTTTTGAAGAAGTTCCAATTCCACCATTTTCACCCGCTACACCATATCCATCTTCTCTTTCTGATATGGAAAAAACAGCTATGTGCGTTTTTGTCTCAATTTTCTCAATGTATTTTGTTTCCTTTTCACCATAAACATAAGAGCCTTTATTATCTGTTGGATCTGTTTTTAATCCTTCATTATAGTTTGCCATATCTTGCTTAAAAGGAACTCTCCATTTATAGGTACCTGTATTTTGATATGTAAACAAGGTATATGAACCTAAATCTCCTTGTGATGGTCCTTCAATAGTATCAATATCGGAATAATCAGTTGATAAAAGACATGTTAATAAAAAAGTATGTGCATAAACAGGTGTGGTAATTCTGTTAAAATAATGGTCTCCTTTTTGATTATTTATGGAGTTATCAATATCTGGAGTATATCCTACCAAACCTGAAGTACAATCTCCAGAACTTCCATTTGTGCTAAATGCTCCTCCTCCTACTTCATCACCAATAGCAAATGTTGTTTCTCTTTTCTTTGTATTATATAATGGATCTCCATAAATATATCTTGCTCCATCATTTCTTGTAACAATAAATCCAGCTGTCAAATTTGGATTACTAACACGATATGTGTTATCACTAAAACCTAATAATCTTAGTGTAGTTCCTAGTTCATCTACATAATCAATTTCACTATTTTTTATCATTAAAATATTTTGATTACGTCTTACTCGTTCAGTTCTTTCATAACTTGAAGACATTGGAGAAGGTTCAGTTTCATTAGCAGTTGTATTTGATTTAATTTGATATTCACTTTGAGTTTTTCTATTAAATATACCCCCTCCATCAATCGAAATACGGATTGGTGCATATTTACCTAAACCAGAAGTTTCTGTTCCATACATATCAATGTCTTGGTCAACAGCTAAGTCTCCAACATTTTTAAAATAAACTTCTTCATACAATTGATCTGAATTTGTACTTGTTTCAAAATTATTTAATGCTGGATTATTTTCAACCCAGTTACCAGATTTACTATGGGTTACCGTAACTTCTGCATCAACTCCCATATGAAAAGCATTTCCCATACCAAATTCTGCACCAGCAGAAAGACCTCCACCATTATTTGTTATTTTGTTGTCATGAACATAACCTATTTGAGAATGGTATGGTCTAAACATACCACTCACTCCTTGACCTTGTACACTATAAATATCATATGTAAAATTGGTGAGAGGTAAATTTGTAGAGTTCGAGCTAAATGCCCCATCTTTTTCTCTATTAAAATCTCTAATATGTTCGTCTCCAGCATTTTGATTATTATTATATCCGTATGCTAAAACAGTTTTATTTTTTTCATTATTTGGCATATATTGAGTTGATCCAAATGCTGTAATTTGACCTTGGGCTTCTCCACCAAAAAACTCTGACCCTAATGCTGCATTAAATGTAAAGTTTAATGAAGTCATTTTATTTTGTAAACTTGGTGTAAAGGTATTATTTACAAAACTTATGGAAGAACCTACACCAAAAGAAGCTTTTCTTTTGGTCGTTTTTCCTTCTTTTAATCCTTTATAAGAAGTAGATAAATTTAAATTACTTAATCCTTGCCTTGAATTAAATGAAGTACCAATTGATGTATTTACAGATTTATCCTTATTTTTTGCTTTTTTACCTTTAAATTGTAAGGATAAATTTGGTGATATATTTAATCCATTTTCATTTGATTGAAGATTAAAACCTAGAGAAGCATTACCTGCAACACTAAATGATAATCCCAAAGATGGTGTCATTGACATGCCAGAATAGCTGTTGTATTGAGCAGTTAGACCAAATGTAACACTACCAGCATTAAATGTCGAATCAGTAGTAACTCCGCTTGAATTAAATTCATATCCTAATGCACCTGGTGTTAAATTAAAAGTTGTACCAACCGTATAATTGTCTTTTATATTGTTTTCATATTGCATTGGTTCATCAATAAATTCATCAGGAATACCACGCATTTGACGATTAATTTGACCTATACTTAAATTCCAACCTAAGCCTACCCAAGAAGCTTCTTGATCCATTGTTATTCCTGAACTATAAGCTAAATTAATAGGAAATCCACCTACATCCATAATCGGAATGTTATAACTAAAATCTCCTGATGCTAAATCTACCATATCAGAAGTACCAATAGGCGTAAAGGAATTAAATTCAGGTTGTGCAGGTCCACCCGTTAAACCATAAGAATTGATTGGGGCTATCATTGTAAAAAACATCACTACAATCATTGATAAACTAAATGACCGTCCTAAAATGCTATTTCTAATTTTTAAAATCATAATATTTCTATATAATTATTTTCTATTTCTATTTCACTTGGAAATGAAAATTTAACTATTTGATTATTGAAGACATTGTCTCTGTAAATCAATGTTGTTTTAGTAGATTTTTTTAATTTTGGAAAACTTAACAATACTTTTTCAGTTAGTTGAGTTTTACCATTTATTACATAATTAGCATAAAGAGCCTTTAACGTGTCACCTTCTCCATCAACTAAATAAAAATTATTAATAATATCAAATGAAAAATATTGAATTCCTTCAGAATCATTCTCAAAATAAGTACTTAACAAATCTTTTCTAGCAATATCTTCAAGTTCAAAAAAATACAATTGCTCATTCTCTAATTCATGTATTGATGATTCCAACTCATCACCTTTTATCCCTTTATTAATTAGGTAATATTTGGTGCTTATTTTTCTCATTTTATAAGAAATAGAATTTATCAATTGACTTGTATTTTGTTCCACAATTTCAGAGTTATTCAACTTTGACATCTCAATATTTACGATATTGTTTTCAAATATATACTCATTCTTATTTAAAATAACATCATCATTCATTTTACCTGTAGAGACAAATTCAATTATATTTTGACTGTCATTTTCCACAGAATTACCGCAACTATATGCGATACAAATTAACATTATGAAATATAATTTAAACAATTTTATTGCTTTTTAAATCTTAAATAAAATTTTTCATTCTTTTCATTAGTAACTTCAAGTATATAATATCCACTCTGAAGTCCACTAATTTCAAAATCAATTCGATTATCTCCGTATTGAAATCCCTGTGTAATTGTTTCTGTAACAACATTAGATTGATCTGTTGAGGATGCATCAAAAATCGAATATGTTAACCCTCCATTATAATTTACATATTCTTTAAAATATTCAACATGTAAAACATTATCAAGTGGCACTAAATAATATCCTCCTTTTAACTTTCTGTCTAATTGTACATATTGTAATGGCACAGGGTAACAAAATGATACAAGTGTATTTTTCACTTTAACATCTCTACTTTCTTCTACAAAAACTCTAATATTCTCAGGGTTAGGAATATTTAAGGATGGAATTGAAACCAACACATTTGAATTATGAATAATTTGAATAGTTGTTCCATTTGATTTGATTTTAAACGGGAGATTATCTTGAATCATTATATATCCGTTAATATACTGGTATTGAGGAACAGTAAATGGAGAAATTATACTGTTATTAGAATAAAATTTTACATATTTATTATTTAAGAAGGACCTTACATTAATAGTTAAATAATTATTTATTCCATCAGAGATAACAAAATTTATATAATTACCTTTTAAATTTCCCCCATCTAAATCTGTCTCAATCCAGAAACTATTAATTGGTTTAGTTGAATTTATACTATTTGCATCACCTATAACTAAAAAATTATTAGAGGCTGGTTTTATAGTATTTAAGGTAAATGGAATCTCAATTAAATTTGATAAATTACTCCATTCAATTGGATATGCTAATGTAAAAACTTCTTGCGTAGTAAATGAAGTTACCCCATTTGTCCAATGCACCTCAATAGTGTATTCTCCAATAGGCAAATTTGACACCGTCCAAGGGAAGGTGTTACTTGAATTAATAATATTGCCCTGGTCATCTTTCAATAGACAAGATGATATTGAAAAACCTTTAAAAATTGTTTGAGTAATTGTCAACTCTCCTAACCCTTGAAAACAAACTGGATGATTAATTATTTTTTTTATTTTTGGATTTTTTTTCTTTATTGGTTTAACAATAAATTTAGACAAAGGTGCTTTAAGATTAATACCGATTTTAAATATATCGTCTTCTTTAAGACTCGTATTTTCAATATTTACTGATTTTAATATAACATCATTAAATAAAAATAAAATTTGATTATCTTCCTTCAATATTTTTATTTTATCACCTATTTTAACATTACTCACGGATGAAATTACTGTACCTAATTCACTAAATTCAATTATATTACCCAGTTTTAAACTAACTGAAAAATTATAATCAGAATCTGTAGCAATATTTTTATCTACTAAACTCCATCCTAGTGTAAATTCATTATTAAGATCAATAACCTCAATTTCCTGCCCTGAATTTTCTGATAAAGGTATTGCTCCATAAATTGTTGATCTCACAGATACATTAATCAAAGTATCAACCTTAATTGTATCTCCCGAAATATAAATTCCTGTTGAATCAAATAATTTCAAATTTGGCTTTAGAAAAATATTTTTATATAAAATTTCTTTTCCATTATTATCTAATACTTTAATGAAATAATTATTACTTTTTAAATTGGTAAAAGTAAAATTTTCAAGGTTATAAGCTCCTTGTCTGAACAAAACACTATCGGTATCAGTAGAATCTTTAATAATATTCCATAGAGTATCAATAGTAGGAATTGAATCTGTTGCTATTAAATAAGTAAAAGGTAAAACACCTAAATTAGAAGCATCCACAAAAATATCTCCTGATTCAGTTTCTTCATTATAGGTTGCAATGAGTTTTTCTTTTACAGTGAAGTCAAATTCAAAATAGTTATAATTTTTGTTATTAAATGGTTTATGACTACGGTCTGAATATTTAGTATGACCGTAAGAGGTTAACTCCATTTCGAAACCATAATTTGGATTATTTTTCCAATATTCAACAAAAGGTATAATATCTATCACATCATATCCATTTGAAGTCCCATTAAGATTAGCCGTAGGTGCCAAAATAATTTGATGACTTGTATCTGTGTTAGGTCTGCTGTTCCAAGTTACAATATCTTGATCCCAATCAGTTGTTACAATTGTGTATTTAGATTCATTTGAAGAAGAATAACTTTGATAATATACCGACCATGCTAACATATTCATATTAGCTTTTGAGAATTCTAAATCTTCTGGAAAATCCATGTTAAAATCCATTAAACTTGCAAAATGATATGCATTTGTTCCTCCATAAGAATTTGTTCCCGTAGAAGCAATTCCTAATTTACCCGTAACTCCCTTGTAGTTAATGTTTGAATAATCATTAGTTGATGCTGTTGCTCCCAAGTTTATTCCAGTTTGAACTTGATCAACGTATGCATAATGTGCGATAAAACCCTTTGTAACTTCTCCTTCTCTACCAATTAAAAAATGGTAATATTTATAGTGTGTAGAATTATTATATCCAGTACTTCCGTTCCATAATGAATCTCTAACTCTTAATAAATAAACTCCTGGGGCTAAATTATCTGTATCTATAGTTTCATTGTTTACTATTGTACCTGATGTTATTACAGTTGATTGCTGTTTTGCAATTTCTGTTTCAACTTTTTCTATTTTATAAATCACATACTCACTATAACTTCCCGAACCACCACTAATTGTTAAATCTACTGCTCCGTCATTATTCCCATGAGTACAATGTGACACAACACTACTTGCTTCCATAGGTAAAACATATTGCACTACTAATTTTGGATGATAATTTAAACTATCTGCTCTGGAAGAATGATAGCGAATTCCAAACCCTTGTTTGCTTGCTAAATTCTCATTTTTTAACCTTAACCTTATCCCATTGTTATTATATGGATAGTTTACTAAGTTTTGAACATGATCTTTAATTTCGAATACATGAATTGAATTAACATCATGTGTAAGAGAATCTGCAAATAACAAAGAACCTGATGAATATGCTTCAGGTTGATTATTCCATTTTATTGTTGTTCTATCCCAAGAATCTTTAACTTGTTCTATATATAATGAGTGATCCTTTTTGTTCTTAACATTTTTTGGTGTTAATTCTAATTTAGCACTAACAATTATTGCGTTTTGAGGAATATTTGATAAATCAAAATTTAAATAGGTTCTAAAAACTACTGAATTGTGTTTTGCATTTTTCTGAAATACATTAACGGTTTTCCTGTTTTTAAAATTTTTATTTTCAAAAACTCCACTAGCAACCATAACATCTGAACCTCCCTCTGATGTTCTAGTATAAATAACTTCCTCTGTAATTTGTGCTATTGTGTTTAAACTAATAAAACTCAAAAACAAAAGGGCATAAATTTTAATTCCCTGCATAAGTAAATTGCTTTGAAATAACTGGACCTAAAACACCATTAATATCTTTTGTGACATAAGATATTACATAAGTTGTTTCTTTCTCTAATTTTCCTAAATCCAACACTACAAGCCAAAGACTGTTTAAATAACCTTCTGTAAGTAGATTTTCTTTAGTGAAAACACCTTTATATAAAACTGAATTTGAAGATGCAACACTTATTTCTATATTTATTCCATCAAAATATACTGTATCAGTAATATTACATTCTAAATATAACTCCCCATATAATGATGAATCATACATTAATGAATCCATTTCATCTAGTAAAATTGGATTTGTCATATAAAGATTTAAGTCAGAAGAATCTGATTGTGAATAGCTACACAGGCTGTAAAAACTCAATAATACTATTACGAGAGTCCTTTTCATAGGATAAATTTTGAATTAATAATTGGCACGAATTTAAAAATATATTTGTAATTAACAACTTGATTTTTATTTTTTTAAATTTTATTTTTTTTAAATATGTTTTACAATTAAATTATTTTTTCCATGAAAACTTTTTTTTCATTAGAAATTATATAAATTTGCACAAAATTCAAAAGAGAATTTATTTAAATTGAAATTTTAAAATATTGTAGAATGGGTTAGACTTATTTCTTTTCTGTTGATTTGTCAATTATTAAAGAAAGATTTTTTAGTTTTTCCATGTCCTTATATAGAGGGTTTGAAAACTGTCCCCCATTCTCCGCCAAAATAAAGCCTCTTGAATCTTTAATGATTCAAGAGGCTTTTACTTTTAATCTAAATCTGAATTAAGATAAAAATTGAGGAAATAGTTAAAGACTGTAATTAACTCCATTGAAAATACATAAGACATGCTCGGTATATTTAGTTTTAAAAAAAATCATTATATTCCAACCATTAACAATCGACATTCGACTATTAATTAAAATGAAGTGTGTTATGAAAAAACAATTATTTAATATTCTTATAATTTTTATACTTTTGCTTCTACCAATTAGTTGCAAAAAAAATGAATTAAAAAAACCGACTGATGTTACATTTAAAATGGATATTAACAGAAATGTTAGTCAGCAAGGCCATTTAGTATTTAATGACGGAAATATACTTATTCAAGATTTTACCATAGAAGGAGAAAGAAAAGAAGGAGAGTCTGTTTCGTTTAGCAAGTCATTCCCTCAAGGTTTAAATATTAATTTTAGTCCAACTAATAGTATTAGTGAATTGGTTTTTGATATACCTCAAGGTGATTATTATTCTTTAGTAATCGATTTTTCTACAAAATATAATAATGGTAATAGTAATTTAACTGTTAAAGGAACATATACAAATACATCTGGTGTTTCAACACCATTGATATATGAATTTAGAGATGACGATAATATTAGTATTGTTGGTGAAGATGATGAAGGAGATGCTACTATTGTATTAAGTAAAGATACGCCTGTAAATACATTAATAAAATTTGACCCAATTTATTGGTTTGCTCCAGTTTCAAACAACCTGCTTGATAATGCAACTTTAGAAAATATTAATGGCGTACAAACAATTTTAGTAAATTCGTCAACAAATGAAGATATTTACGATTTAGTAGTTGACAGAATGGAAGAAACAGCATTAGCTTTGTGGTAAGTAATGAAACGTAAATATGAAAACATAGACATAAAGGACGAACAATTACTTGTTACTAAGTGTATTGAAGATGACCGTCTGTATCAGGAAGCTTTTTACAAAAAATTTGCTCCTAAAATGTATGCTGTTTGTAAAAATTATGCTGAATCTAGAGATGAAGCTATGGATTTTTTACAAGATGGTTTTGTTTCAGTTTTTAATAACCTACACAAATATAGGTTTGAAGGGTCTTTAGAGGGGTGGGTTAGAAAAATAATTGTTTTCAGAACAATTGAAGCTCTTAGAAGAAAAAAAAGATATCAAGAAGTTTTATCAGAAATAGATACCACAGGGTATACTGATCCAGAAGAATATGAATTAGAAAACATATCAACCCCAGTAGAAAAAATCAAAGAGTTAGTAAATAATTTACCTGAAAAAGCAGCATTAATTTTAAAACTATATGTGATAGAGGGATTTACGCATGCTGAAATATCAGAAATAACAGGCGTTTCAATTTGAACTTCTAAGTCACAATTAAATAGAGCAAGAAAATTGGTTAAGGAGGGCTTACTAAATAGTAATGGCTGAAAATAAAAAAAATATTGACCAATTAATAAATGAAAGTTTACAAAGTAATGATTTAGACTTTGATGATTTTTCGTGGACAGATGTTAAAAATAAACTTGATACTTCAACTACTGTTGATAAAGTAGTTTTTTCCGCTCTGAATCCAGCACCTACTCAACTACCTGACAGTGCTTGGGAAGATATGAATGATGCATTAGATATTGAAACTGTTTGGAAACGTTTAGAAAAACAACCAAAAAGAAAACCAGTTGTATTTTGGTGGAAAGTTGCTAGTATAGTGACATTTTTATCTTTAATGGGTTATCAATTAAATAATTACATTAAACCACTTGAAATTAATGAACAGCTAACTCATCAACAAGTTATTAACCTTAATAAAGATAATAATATTCCATTTGAAATTAATGATACAAAAATTAAAAATCAACAGACCATTTCAAAAAAGAATTCAAACATTCAAGAAAATAATGTAAAAAATTCAAGTTCAGAAAAAATTTTTAATAACAAAACAAGTAATGTTCATAATTTTGGAACAAATATAAATACAGATTCCGGGAGTAACAATTTTATAAATAAAAAAGAAATTGATAAAATTAAACTCAATAATTTAAAGAATTTTAGACTAACTATTAGAAAAAAGGTAGATGAATTAGCAAATTTTTCAGACTCAGTTTCTTTACCAATTGAAAATAATAAATTTGTTATTGGCTTAGTAGGAGAAGTTAATAATACTTGGATTTCTGATGTTGAAACAAGACTAGGTTATTCAAAAAACTCTCTTGTTTATAATGATTTTTCAATAACTCCTTCTTATGGGGTCTTTATAGATTATAAAATAACGCCAAGATTAACATTTGGTACTGAATTTTTCATTAATTCTCTGATGAAAACTAAAAATAATTTATATGTAGATGGTGAGTTAGCTAAAAAAGAAACAGATCTTGAATACTTCAAATCAACATTTTCACTTTCAAAAGGTATTAAAATAAATAAACTAAAAGAGCGAAATACATTACAATTTTTAGGAGGCTTTTATTTCTCTTACCTTAAACGTAGTTCTGTTAAATATAATAATGTAATAACTAATATAAACTCAAATTATAAGCTTTTTGATTATGGTCTTAAAGGAGGGATTTATCATAATTTAAATTTCAATAAATTTAACTTTTCTTATGGACTGCAAACTACTTATGGTTTAAACAATGTGTTTGATGGAAAAAACAAACCATCTTATTTAAATAACACAAGAAATATCTCCTACGGACTTAATATTAAATTAGGTTATAAACTTTAATATTTTTTTTTAAAATTGTACGAATACATTCATTGTGATTACAATGAATCATAAATATTTTTAATTATATTCCTAAACTTTTCAAACCCTATTAAATTTTGGTTCGACTTATTAATAAATACTTAAAAATTATGAAAAAATTATTAGGAATATTCTTTATAGCAGGATTGGTATCAATGCCTTCTTGTCAAAAATATGAAGAAGGTGGTTTAGTTAAAAAAGCTGAAAAAACTTTAACTAAAGAATGGGCAATGGAAAGAGCATATAAAAATGGTTCTAAAGTTGAAGTTGTAAATGCTAACCCTCAAATTGGAGAGGTAACAGAAAATTGGATTTTTAAAGATGATGGAACATGTACTACTGAAGATGGAAGTAGTACTTTAAGTGGAACATGGACTTTAAGCAATGATTCTGAAAACTTAACTGTTTCTATAAATTCACCAAGTAATAAGGCTAGTACACAAACCTATAAAATTTTAAAATTAACAAAAGGTTCTGACGGTGAAATGATTTGGGAACAAGTTATTGGTACTGATAATTATAGATATGAATTAAGATCATCACTTTAAAAATTAAATATAAATGAAAAAAATGAGAAAATTAGTAAGTTATTCAATTATTTTAGCATTTATTGGTTTATCTGTTGCTAGTTGTAAAAAGCAGAAATTAACAAAAGACCAATGGTTTATTAGTCAAGCTACCGATTTAGAAGACGGTTCAGATATAACCTCTGATTATACTGGCGAAATTTGGGGATTCGAAAAAGATGGAACTTATAGAGAAAATGGTAATATTAAAGGAACTTGGGAATTCACAAGTAAAAAAGAATATTTAACCATCAAAAAATCTAATAGTGGAAACATTGACAATTACAAAATTTTAAAATTAAAGAAAAAAGAGATGTGGCTAGAAGATGTAGGTAGTGAAGAATTACATTTAAGTAAATATTAATAATAAATAAAAATCATGAAAAAAAGTCAAATTTTAATATTGGCAGCAGTTTTGTCAATAGGAACAATTACAAGTTGTAAGAAAAAAGGATGTATTGATCCAAATGCAAATAATTATAGTGAAGAAGCAAAAAAAGATGATGGAAGTTGCACATATCCAGTAATCAATATGAATGCTTCTGGAACTTCAGGAGATATTTCTGGAGGAGGAGGAACTGCCTCTAGTACGCAAACATTTACACAGAACAGTTCAACACTTGGATGGGACATGAGTATAAATGCTTCTACAGGTTCTTTTAACTTAACAGTTAAAGATGCAGATGGAACATCTGTAATAAATAAAACCTTAACAGCTGGTGTGGGAGCACAAGATGCTTCTGGAACAAGCTCAGCAGGAACAACAGGTACTTGGACTGCAACAGTTACATTAACTGATTTTACAGGTACAGGAGATTATTCTTTCCAATAAATAAAAATATAT
>Ga0316206_1002701_pt1 | contig 11341 bp, 13 predicted proteins | sample 6monthpyrite_MG_FD_204942 | JGI IMG/M metagenome (GOLD analysis project Ga0316206, IMG submission 204942) | Microbial mat bacterial communities from mineral coupon in-situ incubated in ocean water Damariscotta River, Maine, United States -... | ecosystem: Environmental > Aquatic > Marine >...
CCGCTGCTTTTTAGCGCCCTGTCCCATGTGGTAATTCCGATCAGATGGGCAGTGCGATAAGCGACTCCGCTCAACTCTTGGTGGCCTCAATAAGGGGACAGAGCGCCAAAAAACAGCGGTCTTTCCCCGATGGATATGTGCCATAACAGGGCAACTTGTCAGCAAGCAAAGCAATCTAACGAACGTCCGCTTCAGGGTGTTTTGAGCCCCTTATCTACAGTCAATATTGTCAGATCAACTCTAGTGCTATTTTGAAATAGTTGTTTTGAAATAGTCCAGATCAGGTTCGAACCACTACAGTTAAGCATTGGTTTTTTGCTAATCTAAAAATCAACCGTGCCCACGGCTAACTGAAACAACATTTGAAAGCTGATTAATTTTATCCATCACTCGGCCCAGTTGATTTAAATCACTTATCTCTACCGTTATTGTCATATCTGCCGTTTGTGCATCTTTATTTGATAACGTATTAACTTCCACCACATCAACCTTTTCATCACTCAACACTTTACTCACATCACGCAACAAACCCTGTCGATCAAATGCTTCAATGCGAATTAAAACGGTATAGGTTTTTTGAAGTACCTCTCCCCAGTCAGCTTCAATCAATCGGTCACGTTTACTATCTTCAAGATTAATAATATTAACGCAATCTTTTCGGTGCACTGCTACGCCTTTACCGCGAGTGATAAACCCCACAATTTGATCACCCGGAACGGGCTTACAACAATTTGAAATGGTGGTTAATAAATTAGCCACTCCCCGGATACGCACCTCGTCACCACTCAGTGTTTTTTTCGAGGACTTACCTGGTTTTGCGATTAAAGGAATGCTTTGCTGTTTGTCAAAAAACACATCATGCAAAGCATGTGCGAGCTGACCTGATGTAGTATCACCACGTCCAATCGCTGCAAAAAAACTATCAGCATCTTCTTGATGATAATAATCTAATATTTTTTGCAATGATGCTTTAACTAATCCCTGTCGATTTAATTCACGCTCATAACAGGTTTTACCATCAATAATATTTAATTCATAATCCTGGTGTTTAAACCAGCTTTTAACTTTTGATCGGGCACGTTTGGTTTTTAAATACCCGAGGTTTGGATTCATCCAGTCACGACTGGGCGCGGCGACATTACTAGTTAAAACATCAACCTGTTCGCCATTTTTTAACTCGTAAGTTAACTGTACTATGCGTCCGTTAACTTTTGCTCCGCGACAACGATGACCAATTTCTGTATGCACAATATACGCAAAATCTAATGGCGTAGCACCCTGCGGCAAATCAAGCACTTTACCTTTTGGGGTTAAAATAAACACCCGATCTGAAAATAATTCCGTATGAAAACTATCAATCAGCTCTTCATCTTTAGTTTCACTCGGGTCAAGTAACTTGCGCAACGAGGCGATGCCTTTTTCTAACGCTGCATCGCTGTTGCCACCCTCTTTATATCGCCAGTGTGCAGCCACACCATATTCTGCAAATGCATGCATTTCACGCGTGCGAATTTGTATTTCAAGCGGCTTACCCTCTGGCCCAAACACGGCAGTGTGCAAAGACTTATAACCATTTTCTTTTGGGTTAGCAATGTAGTCATCAAACTCCTGCGCAATGTGTCTCCAGCGGCCATGCACAACGCCAAGCACCGCATAACAATCTGCCACCGCATTCACCGTAATGCGCACCGCACGCACATCAAACAACTCAGAGAATTCTTTATGCTTTGCCGTCATTTTTTTCCAAATGCTATAAATATGTTTTGGTCGTCCGTAAACGTCCGCATTCACATTATTTTCATTCAGCATTTCACTAATTTCATTTACCGCATTGTTTATATAACTTTCCCGCTCTTCTCTGCGCTGTTCTAATAATTTTGCAATGCGTTTATAGGTTAATGGCTCAAGAAAGCGAAATGCGAGATCTTCCATTTCCCATTTAAGCTGGCCTAACCCTAAACGATTAGCAAGTGGCGTAAAAATATCCAGGGTTTCTCTGGCAATAAGTTGACGTTCTGGGGTATCACTTCCCGCCAGCATTCTTAAGCGTTGCACCCGGTAAGACAGTTTAATTAACATCACCCGTACATCATCCACCATCGACAATAGTAGTCGTCTTAGACGCTCTATTTGCTGTGGTGAATTATCACTCATATTTTCAATATGAAAATCGTGTAGCCAGCGAACTTTTTTCACTAAGTGATAAACTTCATTACCATAATCAACGCGAATGCTTTCTATAAATTCATCTTGATTTAAGCGAAAATCGCCTAACAATGTCACCAGTAAAGTTGATGCATCAACGCTTAAATCTGCTAGCACAAGTGCAACATCTAAACTGCTCGGCAAGAGTTCTTCAGAATCTGGCAAATCCCATATGAGTTTACAAGCGCGGGTGAGTTTTTCATCGCTACCACAATACTTCGTGAGTATTTTCATATATTCATCAAAGGTATATTGATGAGTTATATTGAGTTTTCCCTTAGTGGTTCGCATGAGTATGAGGCTTATTTTTAATATCTGAAGTAGCGATATTCATTTATGAAAGTAAGCTGAGTCCTTTCCTGTTTATCACCTGACTTTGCATCAGGTAGATAAAACGTTAGCGGTAAAATAAGTTTTTACCGGTGCTTAATTAAATTCTACTGACAAGCGTCACAAAGCCCGTAAATAATTAAGCTGTGCTCTGAAATAAGAAATTTATTGTCTTTAGCAATCTGGTTCTGGTGCTGCTCAATCACATCATCCATAAATTCAACCACTTTACCGCAGCTGGTACAGACTAAGTGGTCATGATGCTCGCCCTGATTCAGTTCAAATACGGCTTGCCCACCTTCAAAGTGGTGGCGCGTAACCAGGCCAGCACCTTCAAACTGGGTTAACACACGATAAACGGTTGCCAGGCCAATTTCTTCATTTTGCTTAAGCAATGCCTTGTAAATATCCTCCGCACTCTGGTGACGTAACACGCCCGACTCTAGTAATTCCAGTATTTTCATTCGCGGCAGGGTAACCTTCAGCCCTGCTTTTTTTAAATCAGCGGTTTCCAAATTAAACTCCTGCTGTTTTTTAGGGGGGATTTAGTTTATTATTCTCTCCCCACATTATACGCGAATCTAGATACGTATCATTAATATATGCAAAAGAATCTCATTATTATTAGTATTTTAAGTAGCCTGCTTTTTTTTAGTGGATGCGAAGTGCATCGCATCGCTATACAGCAAGGTAACAAGGTTTCACCGGAAAAATTTGCCAAGTTAAAAATTGGTATGAGCCGCAATCAGGTCACGTTTGTGCTCGGCTCGCCATTGCTGCAAGACCCATTTCATCAGGAGCGCTGGGATTATATTTATTACAAAAAGCCCGGAAATGAAACGGTTAAAAAATCAAGAGTAACACTCTATTTTGATGGGGATTTATTAATAAAAATTGATGACAGTGCGTATACGCCAGAAGCGCATGATGAGAAATATATGGATAATGGCTCGGGTATTATAGATGATACCGGTGGCAAGGTTGGCCCTGCCCAATAAACAGCGTTAGCCTCAATGCCATTAAGTTAAGATTTTTTATGGAGGTGCGGCTTTAGCCGCGCAAATAAAGTGACTATGAAATCAGCTAGTTTAGTTAATGCGCAACTAAAGTCGCACTTCCAGAGTGATTACCCTTAACTTACTGCCATTGGCGTCAGCCTTAAAGCTTATTATTAGCCTAAACTGTTACTGCCAGCCCAGATTGGGATCTCGTTAAGCTGACACCTCTTTTTAGCTACCTTTTTTCATTTTTTTGCCCTCAGCTTCTCGCTGGCGGCGCACTTCTTTAGGGTCGGCAATTAACGGGCGATAAATTTCCACCCGATCACCGGCTTTTAATTCGGCGGTTTTTTTACCCAGCTTTCCAAAAATCCCCACCTTATTCAATTTCAGGTCGATTTCGGGATATAGCGTCATAATCCCAGACTGTTGTACAGCCTGTTCAATTGTTGTACCGGGCGTTACCGACACGCTCAATATATGTTGAGTCTCTTCACGGGCAAAGGCCACTTCAATTTCCAGCAGAGAAAGTGGCTCAACTGATGTCTCAGCAATTGTCTTTTCGACTACTTCAGAATCGCTCACCGTACACCTCGACTGCTCGTTTACAAAATGCATCCACCATTGAATTGGCAATTTGATTAAACACTGGCCCTACCGCCAATGCGATTAATTTACTTTCAAACTCAAAATCTAAATCGAGTGAAATTTTACTCGCGCTGCTGTCTTTAAGGGCATCAAACCGCCAGTAACCATGCAAGTGCTTAAACGGCCCTTTCACCAGACGCATTTCAATCATTTTGTTTTTTTGCATTCGATTCAGCGTCGTAAACGACTTATTTAATGCCCCGCGAGCAATTTCAATAGTCGCCTGAACTTCCAGTTCATTTCTGAAAATAACCTCGGTTGAGCGGCACCAGGGTAAAAAAGTCGGATAGGTTTCAATGTTGTCAACCAGCACATACATCTCTTCTTCAGAATAGGGCACCAGGGCGTTTCGGGAAATTAATGTCACACGTAAACCTGTTAATATCAGCGATCAAGGGTGCTTGATCGCGTCATGTCTAAAATAAATTTGTGATGCTAAAACGACTTAATTAATTATAATGGATTAATTAAAGTCAATAATACCGATGGCATTTAAAAACACCACCATCACTGCTACCGGAGCAATCACCCGCACCAGATTGATCCAGATAGTATAACCCTTTTCAGTGGTATTCAATTCTTTCTTACTCGATTCGGGCTTCATCAGCCAGCCCGCAAATATAGCAATAAAAAGCCCACCCAACGGTAGCAAAATATTCGCCGTTAAACCATCTAACACATCAAAATACGTTTTGTTTTCGAAAAGCGTTTCACCAAATAAGCTCAGTGACCAGGTTTTAGCTTTCCAGAGATTGAAAGATAAAACGCTTCCAATGCCCACCAGCCAGGTGGCAATACCACACCACACCGATGCTTTCACCCGGTTCATGCCTTTGCTTTCCACCAGCCAGGCTACCGCAGGCTCAATCAATGAAACCGATGAAGTCAGGGCCGCGAACACTAACAGAATAAAAAACAGGGTGCCAATTAAAACGCCCGCCTCCATTTGCCCAAACGCGATGGGCAGGGTTTGAAAAATCAAGCCCGGTCCGGCTCCGGGCAACAGTTCATTAGCAAAAACAATCGGAAAAATCACCATACCCGCCATCAGCGCGACCGTAGTATCGGCGGCGGCAATCATCATAGAGGCTTTTGCAATGGAAGTCTCTTTTGGTAAATACGAGCCGTAAACCATAATCGCCCCCATCCCTAAACTCAGGGTAAAAAAGGCGTGCCCCATAGCAACCAGCACACTTTGTGCATTGAGCTTGCTGAAATCGGGGGTAAACAAAAAGCGTATACCCTCTAAGAAATAACCGGTGGACATGGCATAAAACATCAAAATAACCAACAACATAAACAGGGTCGGCATCAGATAGCTAATTGCCCGCTCAATGCCGTGTTTCACACCACGCGACACAATGATCATCGTGATCACCATAAAGATAGTGTGCCAGGCAAGCAAACTCTCCGGGCTAGAAACAAAATCGGCAAACAGGCTACTGACCCCATCGGCTGTAGCACCCTCAAACACACCTGAAGCGGTGCGAAAAACGTAAGACAAAGCCCAGCCGGCAATCACACTGTAATAGGATAAGATGAGAAATCCGGCAACCACACCCAACCACCCCAGCAGCGCCCAGCTTTGCGGGCGTCCCTCTTCAGCGGCTAATATCGCCATGGAATTAATGGGGCTTTGGCGTCCGCGGCGCCCCAGCATCACCTCGGCCATCATGATAGGAATGCCAATGGCCGCGATACAAACGAGATACACAATAACAAATGCACCCCCGCCATTTTCACCGGTAATATAAGGAAACTTCCAGATATTCCCCAGGCCTACCGCAGAGCCCGTAGCCGCCATAATAAACGCCATACGCCCAGACCATTGCCCGTGAATGGAATTTCGATTTTCTTCAGTCACTTAAACTCCTGAATGATATTTTGTTATTATATTTTTTCTTAAAAGGCCTTACATGCAAAAACACATAGCCTGTTGCTGCAACGTAAAATCAGACTTGAATTACCAAGCTCAGTTTTTTGTTCCACTTGCCTGTTTTCACGCAAAAGCCCCTTTTAATATCACTTTACGGAACATGCAGACATCACTGACAGCCAGCTCAGTTTAAACGACATTGTGCTTTCGATAAATGTTTTCAAAACGTTTTTAAATTCCGCCGCATAATTAACGTATAATCACGCACTTTAATCACCCGTAAACATAAGCTTAAATTAAACAATGGCAAACAAAAGTAAAAAATCCAATAAGAAACCGGGCAGTAGTATTGCGCTGAACAAAAAAGCCCGCCACGATTACGCCATTGAAAAAACCTTTGAAGCCGGCATTGTACTGGAAGGCTGGGAAGTTAAAAGCATACGTGACGGGCGCGTACAAATGACCGATACCTACGTCATGGTCAAAAACAATGAACTTTACTGGCTTGGAGGGCAAATTACCGCCCTGCTCTCGGCTTCAACCCACGTTAACCCCGAGCACAGCCGAGCGCGCAAATTATTATTGCATCGCTACGAAATTGATAAGCTAGTGGGGGCTGTAGAGAGAAAAGGCTATACCCTGGTGCCGCTAAAAATGTACTGGAGCAAGGGAAATGTAAAAATGGAAATTGGCCTGGCTAAGGGCAAGCAATTGCATGATAAACGCGCAGATGAAAAAGACCGTGACTGGAACCGGGATAAAGCGCGAATTTTAAAAGGCACACATCACTAAGCTAACAATATACCCGCTTTATTCACTATACCAACCCACCCAGTTATCTGGCTCGGGATGCTTCTGACGATAAAGTTTACGCGCTTCTTTAGTTGAATAGCGGTTAAAGGGCCAGATATACTCCATTAAATAACGGCTTCCCGCGCCGGTGCGCCAGAAACGATGATTGCGTGAATAGCCGGGATGCTTTTCCCACGGAGGCTCAGGTGGGTCCACTTTGAGCTCATCGACAAAGCGCTGCTTACGGCTGGAAATTAAATGCGCAAGCCCCTCATTTGATTGAATTTTCTGGCTTTGCGCATGCACTTCATTCTGTGATTTTTTTTCATTTAACATTTAAGTCACCCGATCTATAATTGTGGTGCTACTACAAATAAACCCAGCCTATCTTTAAATAAATTAATATGATAATCAGTATAGCCCTGAGTGTAACCTAAATTGATCAAAAATTCATCAATCAAAATAAACTGCATTTAAATCGCCTTTCCCATAAATACAACTAATATAACTAAATTTAACAGGAACTGAATATGCCCGGCCAATACCCCGCCAAAATAAAGTCTCTACCACTGTTCAATGGTCAGTTCGATGCGCATAAATTAAGCGCAGAAGGTTGCGACGTATTATTTGCCTCCTACCCTGCGGGAACAACAATTGAAGCACATACCCATACAACGGACAATTATGGCGTGATAACCCGCGGAGAACTGTTACTCACTTTGCACGGACAAACCACTCGAATTAGCAAGGGTGAGTGGTATCATGTTCCGGCAAATACCGAACATGCGGCACGTTTTGAAACTGAAACCGATGAAATTGAATTCTGGTTTGCTGAGTTAATTTAAATCAAGACATCTCGGGTTTAGTGACGATGAATAAAGTACGTTTTGCTCGGTTGTTTCTTTTGGAGATTCGACTATCGGAAATGCAATGATCCTAATGATAGGACAGCAAGACTTCGCGAACCCGAACCATCAGCAAGTAGAAGATGGCTTAAATTTAGAAAGTATATCCATAACACCCGTCTTCTAGCCAATCGAGAAAAAGCAACTTTGACCTTTAATATGGTTAGAGACTATCTGAAATGGAACAATACCTGTTATTTAAGAAGGCCTCTGTTAGGCGTTATACCTGATAACTATGTGTAAAAATCAACAGGCAGATTTCAATCTTAAATATCAACAAAGGGTATAAATTTTTTATCCGTAAATAAGACGGAAAAGATTCACATCAGTGTTTAAACACCGCAGTCAATGCCACGCCGATTGTTAGCTCTCTACTACTCATCGGTATACCTGTCCAACAAGCAGTTATTTTGACTCGTCGCACTCTCAACCTGAATAGTTGCGTGTTCTATTCCAAAATAATCGTGTAAATATTGCTGGATATCCCACAGCAGAGCATTATCTAATGTATTGTCATTCACTTCTATATGAACAGACAATGCGACTTCGGTGGTGCTTAACGGCCAAACGTGTAGATCATGAATGCGAATTATACGATCAAGGCCTATCAAGTATTGCCTTATTCCATCAATGTTTATGTTCTTAGGAACGGAATCAATGGCGTAATTTACGGAGTCTCTAAGTAATCCCCACGTACTAATTAAAACAACCGCAACAATAAAGAGACTAACGACTGGATCAATCCACAGCCAGCCTTTAACCATGATCAATATTCCCGCCACAACAACGCCCAGTGATATTCCGGCGTCGGCGGCCATATGAAGAAATGCGCCGCGAATGTTTAAATCATCTTTTTGGCCTTTAAAAAAGAGCAATGCCGTCAGGGTATTAATAACAACACCAATGGTTGCCACCACGATAACAGTCATGCCCTCAACAGGCCTGGGATTGGCAAAACGCTCTATTGCTTCCCATGCAATATATCCGAGTGTGACAATCAGAAGTATCGCACTCGCCAGAGAAGCCAGGATAGTTGCTTTACGAAACCCGTAAGTCCGATACGCTGTTGCCTTTTTTGTCGCAAGTACGTTTGCCCCCCAGGCAAGCAATAAACCAGCTACATCGCTTAAATTGTGCCCCGCGTCCGCGATCAACGCCAGTGACTCAGCAAACACCCCATAGCCAGCTTCAATTACTACAAAAACGATATTAAGGCATACCCCAATGGCAAAAGCACGATTGTAGTTACCTATCTTATGACTGTGAACATGACTCATATCATTACCAATGAGACTAACGATTTGGGTAAAACACGCGACTCGTTCCGCGTCGCATTATACCCGCTTATAGACTCTGGATAGCAGCCTTACTACGGGCACCTACACTTCGCCTTTCAGGCCGAGTATACACGATCAAATTTTTCCATGAATTTTAGTCGCAGGTATGACGAAATTTGTTTTGAAATCATGACCGTGCTATTAAAAGCTGATTTTTTTCAATTCAAGCATGATGAGCATTAACTATGCTGAGTAATTATATTTAGGTTGTAAAACAGAATTTTTTTAAGATTCAAAAAAAGGGGTCGCCAATATCCATGGCCCCATTACCCAAATTAAGACAGGACCGTATCTGCGCTATGGAGCCAAAGCTCTGCCGTTCTAATTCCTGGTTCATTTTATTGTTTGCATCTGGTATTCTGGGCTTAATTGGTATTACAAAGAGAAAAAGCAGCATTAAAAATACCTATAAAATCATTCAACCTGGATCAACATTCACGCTGTAAAAAACTAGCGACACTCATTTTTTTCCAGCTATTGACGGCATTAACTGCAAAAGGACTTCATGAAAATACTAACAAATATATGCTCTGACGATTTACAGAAAAGTAAAAAATTTTATGTTGATCTTCTAAATTTCAAGGTGAAATATGATAGTGATTGGTATGTTCAACTTTGTACGTCAGAAGATTCGGAAATAGAATACGGATTAATTATGAGAAACCACGAATTAGTTCCAAAAGAGTATCAAGAAAAGCCAAATGGTATGTATGTTACTTTTGTAGTTTCTGACGTTGATGCAACATATAAAAAAGCAATTGAAATGAATATACCCATTATCCAGGAACCGAGAAATGAATTTTATGGACAACGCCGATTCCTGACACAAGATCCTAATGGTTGCTTAATAGACATTTGTTCTCCTTGGGAACCTGAATAATGCTTAAGTTTAGTCGGCTAAGTTTGTGCTTACTCAACAGAGTAATAAATATACAAAAAAATAACTGAAAACTAAAGCTTCGTTATGAAAAAGAGTCAACGCCATATACACACTCTTATTGACTGAAGCTAAATCAGAAAGAAGTTTTAAATTGTCTTTGTAATTATTAGTTTTTTCATAAACAAATATAAATGGGTACTCAGCTTAGACACTCTATCTCTGCCTGATCAACTGTTAAGGCCAACCAAAGAAAGTAAATCTAAAGAAAGTAAAACCATGAACTATAGAGATGCAAAACAGACTGACTTACAAAACATTATGGAAATACTTCAACTCAGTAATCTTCCATCGGAGGACTGTGCAGAACATCTAAGAAACTTTATTATTGTTCAAGATGAAGAGAAAATTATTGGTATAGGCGGCCTTGAAGTCTACGGCACTTTTGGCCTTCTTCGATCCGTTGCAGTCGTTCCGGTTTATCGAGGCAGAGGCATTGGTAAAATCATTTATAAGGCAATTGAAGAAAAGGCCGTGAGTATAGGTGTTAATACTTTATTTTTGTTAACTGAGTCAGCAGAAACATATTTTTCACGCTTTGGATTTACTGTAAAAGCCCGGAATGAAGTACCGACTCCAATAGTGCAAACCAGGCAATTCAAATACCTTTGCCCTTCATCTGCCAAGGTAATGTATCTTTTGTTATAAAGTAAGCAGGGACAGCCATACTCTTACAAGCTAGCTAACATTAATCAGCTATTAAGGCCATAAAAATAATAATTTCATGCAACTATCAAACATAAACACGCCACTCTTATGAACAACAAATGGAGGGAGGTCTCTTAGTCTCTTCAACAAGTTGTCGATACAATTAATTATCAGCCTGGAAAAATATTAAATTACCGAACTCCAGATGAAGTTTTTAACTGCTGATGAAGTGGTGCACTTGGTGTTAAATTCGCCTCTTCAGTCTCGAATAGAATGGATATTTAGAGTTTAATGAGAATATTCGATGTATCTAAAAAGAACTTCATTGCGTTAATCCCAGTATGGGCTGATTTCTAATCATTCCATACTGGGATCATGGCGTCCTGTTAACACCCCGACACAAGCAGTCGGAAATGGCGACACTGTTTAAGTTAATGTGATAATAATAGTTAATTAGTCCTTTGAGTCTTCTGAATTTATCCCGTCAACCAGTCTTTTCAAAATACCATTTTCAATATTATAAATCCAGCCGTGAACGGTGAGGTCATAGTTTCTTTCCCAGGCATCACGAACAATAGTAGTTTTGCAAATATTGGTGACCTGTTCTTTTACATTTAACTCACATAATAAATCTAATTTTTTATCATGTTCAACGTCATTAAGCT
>Ga0316206_1002703_pt1 | contig 11328 bp, 13 predicted proteins | sample 6monthpyrite_MG_FD_204942 | JGI IMG/M metagenome (GOLD analysis project Ga0316206, IMG submission 204942) | Microbial mat bacterial communities from mineral coupon in-situ incubated in ocean water Damariscotta River, Maine, United States -... | ecosystem: Environmental > Aquatic > Marine >...
CCATTGGCGAATTAACAGAAGATAACCAAGATCTTATTGATATGACCAAGGCGCATTTAAGTGAGATTGCTAATGAGATTGTTCGGTTAATTCGAGAAGGCCAAGCGAACGATGAAATAGCTCAAGATAAAAACGTCGAAGATCTTGCCAATCATGTGCAAATTCAAATAGCAGGGTTACGTACCTTTGCTAAATTATGTAATGACAAGAAGCTATTAGCAGCAAAAATTGAAGATATTTTTACTCATTATCCGTTTTAATGCATACCGTTAGACACTATATGGAGTTTATATGAATCAGCGAGTAATTTTATTTGATATCAACGAAACCGTGTTAAATTTAAACGTACTAAAACCTAAATTTAAGCAATATTTAGGTGATGAAAACTATATGGATACATGGTTTTCAATGTTATTGCATTCATCTACCGTGTGTTTAATAACTCAAGTAAAAACAGATTTTAAAAGTTTAGCAGTGGCTGCCTTAGAATCATTGGCTGGAAGATTAGCTATAAGTATTTCCGGTGAGGTATGTAATGACATGCTTGGCACATTGGCGTGTCTGCCCGCACATAACGACGTAAAGCCGGCATTGACAAAGTTACGTAATACCGGCTTTACTCTTATTGCTTTTTCAAATTCATCAACGAGCCTACTACAATCTCAACTGACTAATGCCGGACTCCTTGAGTATTTCGATGAGACGATTTCCGTTGAGAGTGCAGGTACGTTCAAACCATCTAATGATGCTTATCAATATGCCGTAACTAAACTTGGTGTTCCTGCACGCGATATTCGCTTAGTTGCCAGTCATGATTGGGATACGCATGGTGCTTTGAGTGCTGGATTGAAGGCGGCTTTTATTAATAGATTTGGTGCAGCGTACAATCCGTTATATATCAAGCCAGATATTATTGAATGTACAATGGAAAAAATTGCCGAGCAAATTATCAAAACTTGCTGTTAAACTATTAACCAATTCAATATCTGTAAAATAGCTTATTTTCAACAGCGATAATTAAATGTGGGCAAAATGTTATTTTACATTATTTTATCATCGTGCTGTTTTTTTGATGAAGACGGTTGGCGACTCCGGCGCGATTCGAACGCGCGACCTGCCCCTTAGGAGGGGGCTGCTCTATCCAGCTGAGCTACGAAGTCGATAGTCGAATTCTATCAAATGGTACTATTGGATAATAGTCTTATGTAACTAAACATCTATTTTTCAATGTGTTGTTCTTTATTTGTACAAAGAGATCAGATATTACTGTTTTACCGCAAAGTCGTTACGTTGTATGTTACCTAGTAGGCTATCATCTTTTGTTTTTGCTTTTGCAGTATGCTCGGTTACTTCGGTAACTTCTACTTTATAAGGACTAACGTTATAACCAGCATAAACTTTACCATTATCACTTACAAAATTTTGCCAATGTAGTAGCGAAAAAGTATCGCCTACTTGCACACCTTGTTTTGCGCCCAGATTGATTAAAATGTGATTTCCTGCTACTTCTAATATTTGTGCTCTGGTAGCTTCGCACATCATGTGCTGGTTCAAATCAGTTACCACTTTATTTAGCAAAGTATCAGTCATTTGCCCGTAATCACTTTGCCAGAAACTTTGTCCATGCAAATCTATGGTTTGTCGTTTATTGAAAGGCCAAGGGGCTAAATCGTGATAGTCATTTTGATAAATTAACTCGCCATTATTGCCGTTGTACACATAAATACTAAACGCTAAATGTCGATTAAATTTATCAACTTGCCAAAATTGCCAAGAATTGAGAGATTTGTCACCAAATGATATGTCAGAGATATTGGCATAAAGTATAAATTGACTGTCGGTTAAGTCGGCTAACGACATGGTAATATCTTTTAGTTTTTCAGTATTAAAGCTTTGTTTGTAACGTGCAAAATTGGTTTTATGTTTTAACGCTTCAATTGGAGTAATATATTGACTAGTGTGTTGCAATTTTTGTCCAAGCTCCGCCATTAGCACTGAGCCGATACTATATATTTCACCAATGTTGGCTTGTTCTCTATGTAATAAATTGCCACGAGTGATCAGTAGGCTTTTTTTATAATCTGCTGAATGGCATTGGTGTTGTTTTGGAAAAATATCGGCTCTAATAGTCACATTAACTAAATTATTTTGATGAGTTTCATCGATCAGCTCTAATGAATTAACCACTCCGCTTGCGCGGATATTTATTTCATCTTGAGTCATCAAACCATTCACAACTTGTTGTACGCTTGATACCGAAGCGCCAGCGACAAGTAAAGATTTTTTAAGTGCATTTTGCATAGCTTGAGTTTTAGCCAGTTGAATATTGCCATCTTTGATGCGCGCTTGCCCGGTAGATTCAAACCACTGAGCAATAACAATGTTGCTATGTAATAAACTCGTTATTATTAATAAAAACGTTACAATACCGGTGCGCATGTTTATACCCATTCAATGGAGCGGTGATTCTATTTCATTAGTGGATGTTAAGCATTTTTTGTGCCTGAACTAACAAAAAGGTGTTTTGGCGTGATAAATGCATTTAAATTTGTAGAAATAAGTCTGTGTGAATTGAGGGGAGCTAAATGAAAAATTGGCTAATTTTATTGTGTGTGCCATGGTTGCTGTCTTGTGCCGATAATTCAAGTAACTTTTATCGTATCACTCAACAAAAAAAAGGTAAAATTGATAGCTATCATTTACCTAATAGTGCATTAAACGATGTGGTAAAAGGTTTGGCTTATGAGATGTTAAAAAATAGCTCGTTTGTAACCCCTAAAACCCCAATTGCAGTGGCATCATTTGTAAATTTAAAAAATTTAGAATCAACTAATTGGCTTGGTATGCAATTATCTGAAGACTTCATTCATGAATTACAACGGCATGGCATGGTAGTGGTGGATTTTAAGGCTACTGGTTATATTCGAGTGACTAAAAGTGGCGACTTTGTACTCAGCAGAGACTGGCAAGAATTGCCAGAGCGGCAAATTATTGACTATGTTGTTACCGGTACTATGATGGAACAAGAAAATGGGGTAATGGTAAATGCTCGTATGGTTGGTATGCAATCTAGAGTTGTAGTCGCTACTTCTCAAGCATTTATTCCTAATTGGGCTATTGGTAAAGAAATTACCCCTGAACAACGGGTAAAAATGAAAGATGGCATGTTAATTCGTGATCAAGCAAAGTTAGCTAAAGAATCTCGAGCTGTTGAAATTCGTGACTAATGCAGTATGGCAGGAGAATACAATGTTGAAAATTAAAATAACGCTATTGGCGGTATTCGTTGTAACATTGTTTACTGGGTGCTCGGCAATCTATGATAAACACGTAGAATGGCAAACGGTTAAGCCCAAAACGTTTCCGGTATTACATGCGATTGGATATGCCCCAATTAGTGTACAAAAATCTAATAGTAAAACCCAACGTATGCTAATGGCAATCAATGCTTCTAAACTTGCCGCGTATGCTGAATTGGCTGAGCAAGTGTATGGTCAACAAATTAACAGTAATACCACCATGTCTGATTTATTAATTAAAAACAAGCAATTGAGCGCGTCGGTGCAAGGGGTTGTACGTGGTGCTAAAGTAATTAAAAGTTATCCGGTTGGTGATACTTATGCCACCGAATTATCGTTAGACATGAAAGATGTATTTGATATTTATCAAGCAACTGAAATTAAAAGTAAAATTAAAAAAGTACAATACTATTAATAGTGTGGTTGTATTAACCACACTAAACGATCTTATATATCCTTGATACAGCAGTTTCATTGTTTACTTTTATATCAGTCTAGTTACAGCATTTAACTAGGCTGAGAAAATGAGTTTAGTCTTTCATTCAAGTGCCTAGTGCAAATATTTAATGGCTTCTCACAATATTCGCTTAGCTGCAATGTTAATGATTGTGGATATCAAGCTAGGTTGGTTTGTTGATAAGATGAAAATGTGAATGTCGCTGGGTTGATGATTTGAAATTACAGAAAATACAATTATTAGGCTTTGATGCCTAAACTAGACAGTCCACCGTGTGTTTTTCCTTTACTATCATAAGTCATTGTCGACTTACAACGGGTCTCCAATAAGTTACTTTTTAGACGTTCTACAGCAAGCTGTAGTTGCTCGATAATTTGTCCATTAATGGTGTTTAAAGTTTTGCATCGTGTCAGAGTTTCATCAATGTTGAGTAATTCGTGTTGATATTCGCCTGCTTCTTTATCTTCTTTGAAATTAGGGAGTGCAATTATACGTTGATCTAATTGTTCTATATTGATCAGTAACAAGTTTTTTTGCTCAGATATGGCTAACAATTCGTCGTGTTGTTGCTGTTGAATAACTTTCTTTTCTTCTAACAACAGCTGTTCTAGAGCTTCTAGTTGGGTTAATTGTTGAGTCAAATATTGTTGAGTGTTAGACATGATTACTCGGTATTATATTAAGGTAGCTTAAATTCAAAACCCGCAATGCTAGCCGCTAATTTATCGGGATCAATTCGATATTCTCCAGAAGCGATTGCTTTACGTATTTGCGCAATTTTTTTCTGATCAATAACAGGAGCATCGCTAGCTTTTTTTTGTAATTCAGATAGCTTTTGAGCTTGAGGTGTTAATGAGACAGAATCTTGTCCAACACGCTTGGCTTGTTCAGCATTAGCGGTTGAATTAGTGGATTGTTGTTTTAGCTGAACTTGTTGTTCAACCTTTTGATTTACTTGAGCACTCTTTGTAGTGTTATTCAAGTTATTGATATTTATAGTCATAATGATTTCCTCTTGGGAAACAACGTATTTACCTGTCTTTTTATCGACCAATTTAACAGAATCTTTAGTAAAATCATAAAAAAACTTCTACTTTATTTAACGCCATTACTTTTGCGCTAATAACTTTACCTGATTGTTTGTTTTTTACTGGAATATCTTCACCAAGTACGCCATTGGCAATAGCAACACCTTCAGTTTTGATGCGCAAACCTTGATATTTTACCGATATTGTTACATCATCATCCTTGCACACTAAACAAATATTATGTTTATTCAAGGGCGAATTTTGAGAAATAAAGCGTGTGGTTTTTGCGCCAATAAAATCATTTAAATTATTATATACTTCACCACGAATTTGGCTCTGGTCAATGTTCTCAATTATCAAATTATCGTCATCTAACATGGAACCTTTAGCAATATTAGTTTTTGCAATAATCACAGGGACTTTAATGGTAATTCTTGCTGCTAAATATAATTGCCAAGGTGTAGAGCCTTCACAGCGAACTTTTACATTAATATTTCTACGGGCAGTTTGCTCTGGTAAGTCAACGGTTAGGGGTTTATCGCAGTCATGAATAATAATGCGTGGATCAATATCTGCAATATCGATATCCAATGTGCCAAAAGGAGGAACCGTCACTGAATTCTTTATGGCATTCTTTGCAAAATGTTCAATAAACTTTTTATCAATACTGGTGGCATTAGCAAAAGTAGTTGATAATACGAAAATAAATAAAAATGACAGAAAAATCTTTAACTTGCTCATAGTTTTATGCTTAATTTAGTTAGGGAAATACAAATATTCGTCTATGCTTATTAAACAACAGCATGTAAAACAATAACATGGTTAGCGTCAAAATTTTGAACATTAACCGTTACAAGTAGAACTTAGTCAAGAACTGTGCCCTTTTGCATAATTATATTCAATAAGGGTAATTTAGAATGAGGTAAGTATGGCAGGCGTATTAGATTCTGTGAACCAACGTACACAGTTGGTCGGACAAAATAGACTGGAACTTCTGTTATTTAAATTAGTCGGTCGACAACGGTTTGGCATTAATGTTTTTAAAGTCAGAGAAGTATTGCAATGTCCTAGATTAACACCTTTGCCCCATCAAGATAAATTTATCAAAGGGATCGCGCATATTCGCGGCCAAACGATTTCGGTCATTGATTTGAGCAAAGCGACTGGTGGGCCAGATATTCCTCAAACTGAGGATAGCTTTATTATTATTGCTGAATACAATCGTAGTGTGCAGGGATTTTTAGTAGCGGGTGTTGAACGTATTATTAACATTCGCTGGCAAGATATTATGCCTCCACCAGAAGGTGCAGGTAAAGCAAGCTATTTAACAGCAGTAACTGAAATTGAAAATGAAATGGTTTCAATACTTGATGTTGAAAAAATATTAAATGAAATAAGTCCCATTTCAACTGAGTTAAGTGAAGATATTGCGGATGTGCATGTTGGTGAAAGTCTTGGTGATAAAGTGGTGATGATTGCTGACGATTCAACGGTTGCGCGTAATCAAGTGAAACGAGCACTAGAGCCATTAGGCATTAATATGATATTGGCTAAAAATGGTCAAGATGCACTGGATCAACTACTGGCGATTGACGCGGAATGCGTGAATGGAATTTATGAAAAAGTTGCATTATTGATCTCAGATATTGAAATGCCAGAAATGGACGGCTACACCTTAACCGCGGAAGTTAAAGCAAACGAGCGACTTAGATCGATGCCCGTAATCTTACATACCTCATTAAGTGGCGTATTTAATAATGCCATGGTTGAAAAAGTTGGTGCTGAAGACTTTATCCCTAAGTTTCATCCTGATGAACTAGCAACTGCAGTGAAAAAATGGTTAAAAATTGAAAGTAAATAATAGCATTTTAAGGTGTACTGAATGCCTACAATTCAGTTAGATGATAAAAGTTACCAACAATTTAAAGCATTTCTCGAGCAGCAATGCGGCATTGTGTTGGGTGATAGCAAGCAATATTTAGTAAAAAGTAGGTTGTCGCCATTAATTAAAAAGTTTCAAGTTGCTACCTTAACTGAGTTGGTTGCGAAAACCTTAAGCCCAATTGAACGGCAATTGCGTGCCGCTGTGATTGATGCAATGACCACTAATGAGACTTTGTGGTTCAGAGATGAATATCCATTTGAATTATTAAAAAACAAATTATTGCCTGATCTGCAACAAAAAAAAACGCCATTGAAAATTTGGTCAGCGGCTAGTTCTTCTGGCCAAGAACCATATTCTATAGCTATGACTATCTTGGAGTATTTACATATAAAACCGGGCCAATTTTATCGAGGTACACATATTATAGGTACGGATATTTCTCAAACCATGTTAGATCATTGTAAGCAAGGCCATTATGATAATTTAGCGTTGTCACGCGGGTTGTCAGCCAAACGTAGAAGTCAATTTTTTGATACGGTTGATGTTAACACCTCGAAAGTGAAAGATAATGTAAAAAGTATGGTCAACTTTAGGCAGTTAAATTTGCTAAATAATTACACCTTATTAGGCAGCTTTGACATTGTCTTCTGTCGCAATGTATTAATTTATTTTGCCCCAGAAATCAAAGCAAAAATTTTGTCTCAAATATATGATGCGTTAAATCCAAAAGGCTATCTATTTTTAGGCGCATCGGAGTCGTTATCTGGCATTCATAATGGCTTTGAAATGCTGCGATGTAATCCGGGTATTGTTTATCAAAAAAAATAATAGTCATATTTATGGCTATTATTACCTCTATAAATAGGCGTTGTTTGGTGACGCCGTTCAATTAATTGTTCATATAATATTTAAAGTTCAATATAAAAATATATTAAATATCAATTCATTACATAAGTATTGTTGATGTTATTTTGTTCTTTAAATATCCATTATTTTTTTCATTTCATTGTTCTTCAGTTGTTCCCGTTTATTGGTATAGAACTTGTATATTATCCATTAATATTTTGGAGGTAAGATTATGGCGATTAATTTTGATAAAGCGTTTGGTATACATGTACAAGGTATGCTGGTACGTGCTGAACGAGCAGAAGTGCTAGCGAGTAATATCGCTAACGCCGATACCCCAGGTTATAAAGCAAAAGACATAAATTTTCATAAAATGTTACTACAAGCTTCACAACAGCAAGAAATGGGCATGACCCGTACCAACAAAAAACATTTTGATACCCGTATGTCATTGAATGATGAGTTGCAATATCGCACTCCTAGTCAACCAGATACTGGTGATGGAAATACCGTTGATGCACAAGTGGAACGAAACTTGTATTTACAAAACTCATTAGAGTATCAAGCTAGTTTGCAATTTTTGAATGGTAGTATTAGCGGCTTACGAAAAGCCATCACTGGAGGGTAATAAAAATGAGCTTATTTAATATTTTTGACATTACTGCATCAGGCATGAGCGCGCAATCAGTACGCTTAAATACTACCGCCAGTAATATTGCCAATGCTGATAGTGTTAGTAGTAGTGTCGACAAAACATACCGAGCGCGACACCCTGTTTTTGCCGCAGCTATGCAAAACGCTGCCGATGGTCAGTCTGAATCTGTGGGTGTTAACGTTTTAGGTATTGTGGAAAGTAACAAACCGCTAAATCGAGAATATGCACCGGATCATCCCATGGCGGACAAAGATGGATATATTTACAAACCCAATGTGAATGTGATTGAAGAAATGACCAATATGATCTCAGCATCACGTTCATATCAAACCAACGTGCAGCTAGCCGATTCAGCTAAAAACATGGTTAATAAAACTTTGGCACTTGGTAAACGATAATTAGGAGATCCTCATGGCTACGGTAAGTGGTGTTAATCCGTTAGACAATTTAAGAGCCAAACCTGCTACGACTAAAGTGGCGCAGGGCAAAAATGGCATGTTAACGCAAAGTGACTTTTTTTCATTATTAACGAAAGAGTTAGCTAATCAAGATCCTACGAAGCCGGTGGATAATAATCAAATGATTTCGCAAATGACCGCATTCTCAACCACTGATGGTGTGTCTAAATTGAATGATAAGTTTGCCACCTTTGCCAGTTCTATGTCGTCGAACCAAGCGTTACAAGCGTCATCATTAGTTGGACGTAGTGTCTTGGTTGACGATAACCGTTTCCAAACCACTGAGGGTAGCTCGGTGAAAGGTAAATTGGTGACTGACAAGGCCGCCTCTAATGTCACCATTTTTGTTGAAAATCAAGCCGGTGCAGTTGTACAAACGGTGCCTATTGGCTCGGTTAAAGCAGGTAAATTTGGATTTACTTGGGACGGTAAGTTGGCGGATGGCAGCATGGCCAAAAGTGGTGTATATCAATTTAAAATTGGTAGTTTGGTTGGTGGCACAGCCACAGAATTAAAAGCAATGACTTATCGAAAAGTAGATAGTGTCACGTTATCAGGCAGCAGCGGGCAAGTAATGCTCAACCTTAATGGTGGTAACTCAATGGCATTGAAAGATGTTACTGAAGTTTCCGCTGGCTAATTTTTATTATTTATAAAGAGGTGATTTATGTCCTTTAATATCGCATTAAGTGGCTTAAATGCTGCGCAAAAAGATTTAGATGTTACATCAAATAACATAGCAAACGTTAATACCACAGGTTTTAAACAGTCGCGTACTGAATTTGTTGATGTATATGCGTCATCATTATTGGCATCGGGTAAAACTAAAGTGGGTGACGGGGTCTTAACCGCAGATGTTGCACAGCAATTTTCACAAGGCAGCATCCAATTCACCAGTAACGCACTCGATTTGGCGATAACCGGTAATGGTTTTTTTGCCACTGTGCCTAATATCAAAAGTTTAGAGGTGTCCTACACCCGAGCAGGACAATTTAAGCTGGATAATAGTAATTTTGTGGTAAATTCGCAGGGCGGGCATTTACTTGGATTTCCGGTTAACCCAGATGGTACTTCTTCATCGGTGAGTTTAAGTACCGCGAAGCCGATATTGGTTCCTACCGCATCGGGTGCCCCACAAAAAACCAGCGAAGTGACCATGCGAATGAATTTACCTGCTGGTGATGGGTTTATTTCGAATGCACCAGGTAATTTTGATCCATCTGATCCACTAACTTACAACCATTCTACTTCATCGACCATTTTTGATTCGCTTGGGCAAAGTCATATCATGACTTATTATTTTGTCAAAGATGATCCGGTTTCTGCGCCAAATCAGTGGATGGTATTTGCCACCGTTGATGGTAAAAAAATAGATATGGTTGATCCTGCATCCGATAATCCAACCGCTAACCCTACTGGTGGTACGGTTTCTGGTGGTTTATCACCAGGTGGGATAGTTGGCGCTCGATTATCATTTAATAGTGCAGGAGATTTTATTAGCCAAGTGCCTGACTTAGCGAATGGTGGAATTATTACTCAACCCTTAGGTGCTACTATTTTATCAAATGGTGCTGATCCTACTCAAGCTGTGAAGGTTAATTTCAACTTAGATCCGTTAAAACCGAATGCCAATGAACCAACTCAGTTTGCGTCTAATTTTGAAGTAACCGCATTAAAACAAGATGGTTTGGCGGTTGGACGATTAACTGGGATTGATATTGGTAAGGATGGGTTATTACGAGCAACGTTTAGTAATGGTACTTCACAGCCCTTATCGCGCATTGCTGTGGTGAACTTTGCAAACCAGCAAGGCTTAACGCAAATTGGTAGTACATCATGGAAAGAAAGTATTGATTCAGGCGCTGCACTAGCAGGGGAAGCAAATACCGGCACCTTTGGTACCATTAACTCATCAGCACTTGAGCAAGCGAATGTGAACTTAACTTCTGAGTTGATTAATTTAATATCAGCACAGCGAAACTTCCAAGCAAACTCACGAGCCTTGGAAGTGGATAATCAGTTGAATCAAACTATTTTACAAATTCGATAAGCGATTTGCTATTCAGTAAAACCCTCAAGTATTGCTTGGGGGTTTTTTATTGGCTTGAAATTATTAGATGGCATTTTCCTTGCATTTATCAGTTACAGATAAACAACAATGGTACGAGGCTCGTCATGGACAAAATGCTGTATATCGCCATGAGTGGTGCGAAACAGAATATGTACTCGCTTGCTGTAACGGCTAATAACCTTGCAAACGCAAATACCACAGGGTTTAAAGCTGATTTAGCACAAGCGAGATCAATGCAAGCATTTGGTGAAGGGCTACCCTCCCGAGTGTTTGCAATGACTGAACGAGCTAGCCAAAATTTTGACAGCGGTTCGTTACAACAAACGGATAGAAAATTAGATATTGCAGTAACAGGTAATGGCTTTATTGCTGTACAAACACTGGGTGGCGAAGAGGCCTATACCCGAGATGGTCATTTACGATTAACCGCAGATGGTACACTTGAAACCAATAAAGGCGATATTGTACTAGGCGAAAATGGTCCGATTGTTTTGCCATTACCCGTTAATAACATTGAAATTAATAAGTCGGGCACGATTATGGTTAGACCGCAAGGTGCGCCAAGTAATGTGCAAGATGAAGTCGCCAGAATTAAATTAGTAAACCCTGATGTTAAAAAGATTTATAAA
>Ga0316206_1002705_pt1 | contig 11321 bp, 6 predicted proteins | sample 6monthpyrite_MG_FD_204942 | JGI IMG/M metagenome (GOLD analysis project Ga0316206, IMG submission 204942) | Microbial mat bacterial communities from mineral coupon in-situ incubated in ocean water Damariscotta River, Maine, United States -... | ecosystem: Environmental > Aquatic > Marine >...
ATGGGACAGGGCGCCAAAAAACGGCGACCTTTCCCTGATGGTCATGTTCCACAACAGGGCAACTTGCCAACAAGCAAAGCAATAAAACAAACGTCCGCTCCAGGGTGTTAAGTGACCTTCATCTACTGTAAATCTCCTCATAAATCTCCTCATAAATCTCCTCATAAATCTCGCCAATAAAAAACCACTTTGCTATAGCCGATCGCAAATGCTAGCCTAGGCTTATATGAATATAAACTTGAGTATATGAATAATGGTATCTGTTTTTGCTGACGCTCGTAAACGCTTAAAAACATTAGGTAAACTATCGGCAGTTTGTGAGGAAGTCATAGAAAGCCTTTCACGGCCTAAGGCTACTCTCTGTGTTTCATTGCCAGTTTTAATGGATGATGGCTCTACTGATTATTTTGAGGCATACCGTTGTCAGTACAATGCGTACCTTGGACCGTGCAAGGGCGGCATTCGATTTCACCCCAATGTCACACAGGATGAAGTGCAGGCACTTGCACTTTGGATGACGATTAAATGTGCGGTGGTTGACTTACCCTACGGTGGTGGCAAAGGCGGCGTATGTGTTGATCCGAAAAAATTATCGCGTATGGAGCTTGAAAGACTATCCCGTGCATACATGCGTGCAATGGCTGACTTTGTCGGGCCAAATAAAGATATACCTGCGCCGGATGTGTATACCAATGCCAGAATTATGGGCTGGATGAGAGATGAATTTGAAGTGATTAAAGCAGAAAAGCAACCTGCGGTAATTACCGGTAAGCCGGTCAATATGGGAGGTAGCTTAGGGCGTGAAGAGGCGACTGGGCGTGGTGCCTTTTTGGTAACGGAATTTTTACGCAGTAAAGAAGGCAAAGCACCACAAGATATTCGTGTGGCAATACAGGGGTTTGGAAACGCGGGTTATCATATTGCAAAACTATTGTTTGATGAGGGTTATAAGGTTGTTGCAATCAGTGATTCTAAAGGCGCAATATTTGATGGCGCGGGATTAGATATCGATGAGGTTAAATTATTTAAAGACTCGAATCGTTCATTTGATATGGAATATGGTGAGAATTCAGTGTGCGAATCAGAAACCTATAAATCCATTAGTCATGCTGAATTATTAGCACTTGATGTTGAACTGTTAATTCCGGCGGCCCTTGAACATGCAATTACCAAACACAATGTTGATATGATCAAAGCGAAATGGATTACTGAAGTAGCTAATGGCCCCATCTCAGCGGAGGCTGATGATATATTATTTAAAAAAGGCACGGTTATTATTCCTGATGTATTAGCAAATTCAGGTGGTGTTATTGTTAGTTATTTTGAATGGGTGCAAAACAAAACTGCTTATCCCTGGGCACTCGAAGAAGTTCGAATGCGCCTACAGGAAAAACTGAAAATATGTTTTGATGAAATGTGGCAATATCAACATCAGAATGAAAATACCAGCTTAAGAATGGCGGCGTATGCAAAAGCATTGAAGAGGTTAGAGGTGGTCGTAGATCTTCGAGGCACTAAAGAGTATTTTTCAACCGTTGAAAATTAACTGTTAAGTTTTGATTGTAACGCATAAATTATTTGAATACTTATTTTGACTTAGGCGCGGAGCATGTGAATGTTTTTACCACTTTATCTGCTTCATTAACGCTCTCTATTTTCACATCAAAGCCCCAGAGTCTAGCAACGTGTTTAATCACTTCGTGAGCTGAGTTATCTAGTGGGCGGCGCAAATGTTGGGTGTGACGCAGGGTGAGTGACCTGTCACCTTTTGCATTCACACTATATACCTGGATGTTGGGTTCATTGTTGCCTAAATTATATTGCGCGGAAAGTGTACTGCGAACTTTTTGGTATCCGTTATAATTATGAATAGCGCTAACGTCAATTTTGCGGTTTCTATCGTCATCACTAATCGCAAACATTTTAAAATCGCGTATTAATTTAGGTGATAAATATTGACCGATAAAGCTCTCATCTTTAAAGTTTTTCATAGCAAAGTGCATGGTTTCGTTCCAGTCAGAATCTGCAATATCTGGAAACCATTCCCGATCTTCATTCGTTGGGGTTTCACAAATGCGACGAATATCAGTCATCATATTAAAACCGAGTGCATAGGGATTAATTCCAGAATAGTAGGGGTTGTCAAAAGCAGGTTGTGCAACTACATTAGTATGTGATTGTAAAAATTCCATCATAAACCCGTTGGTGCATAAGCCTTCATCATAGAGTTTATTTAAAATAGTGTAGTGCCAAAAAGTAGCCCAGCCTTCGTTCATTACCTGGGTTTGTCGTTGAGGATAAAAATATTGAGAAATTTTTCTAACAATGCGCACAATTTCTCTCTGCCAGGGCTCCAGCAGTGGTGCATTTTTTTCAATAAAATAAAGAATGTTTTCCTGCGGCTCACTTGGGTAGCGTAATTTGGTGGAGTCTGAATTTGTTTGTTCTTTACTGGGTATCGTTCTCCAGAGTTCATTCACTTGAGATTGTAAATAATCTTTTCGCTCCTTTTGGCGGTTTCGTTCTTCTTGCATAGATAATTTGGGTGGCCGTTTATAACGATCGACACCAAAATTTTTTAATGCATGACATGAATCAAGTATATCTTCAACGGCTTCTTCACCATATTGGGTTTCGCATTTCGCAATGTAGTTTTTAGCGAATAATAGATAGTCAATTATAGAATCAGCACTGGTCCAGGTGGTAAATAAATAATTATTTTTAAAAAATGAATTATGACCGTAAGCTGCGTGTGCTATTACCAGTGCTTGCATCGGAAGTGAGTTTTCTTCCATTAAATAAGCAATGCAGGGATCTGAGTTTATGACGATCTCATAGGCTAAGCCCATCTGGCCTCGTTTATAGTTTTTTTCGGTACTGACAAACTCTTTTCCGAAGGTCCAATGGCTATATCCAACAGGCATGCCAACTGAAGAATAGGCATCCATCATTTGTTCGGCGGTTATAATTTCAAGCTGGACGGGATAAGTGCTTAAACCAAAATTACAGGCAATGCGTTCAATTTCACAATGATATTTTTCAATCAGATCAAACGTCCATTCAGAAGTTTCGGATATGGGCAGGTTTGTCTTTAATGATTCGCTCATAATTTAAGCATCCTGTTTTTCAAACAGTTTTCTGAATACAGGATATATATCAGAGATTTTTTCAATTTTTTTCATAACAAAATTATCCCAGTTTGACTGTACATTTATATACTCTTCCCAAAGATTTTGATGCTGGTCAGGGGTGATTTCAATATAAGAATAGTATTGTAGATAGGGCATAATTTTGTTGTTTAGCAAATCAATGCAGATTTTTGAATCGTTGTGCCAGTTATCACCATCGGAAGCTTGAGCCGCGTAAATATTCCAGTCGTTTGTGGGGTAGCGGTCATTAATTATTGATGCCATTAATTTTAATGCGCTGGATACAACGGTGCCACCAGTTTCTCGGGAATAAAAAAATGTTTCTTCATCAACTTCTGAGGCAACAGTGTGATGGGAAATAAAAACTATTTGTATTTTTTCATAGGTACGGGTTAAAAAAAGGTATAGCAACATAAAAAAACGTTTGGCGATATCTTTTTCTTCGCGGCCCATTGATCCTGATACGTCCATAATGCAAAACATAACAGCCTGTGTGGTGGGTATAGGTTGGTCAATTCGATTGTCGTAGCGTAAATCAAAGCTATCTATAAATGGCACTCTTTTTATTTTATTTTCAAGGTGTTTTATACGAGCTCGTAAATCGATGACAATTTGATCGGATTCATTGTGACGTTTCAGTAAATCGAGAAGCTCAATTTCAATTTGTTTAAGTTCTTTTTTGTAAGGGCCGCGTAAAGCCATGCGTCTGCCCATTGCGCCGGTTAATGATCTAACGACATTAATGTTAGATGGATTGCCTTCAGAAGTATGTCCGGCACGAACTTTTTTTGTTTCTATAATAGTAGAGAGTTTAGTTTTAACTAAATTAGGTAGCTCAAGATCTTCAAAGAAAAACTGTAAAAATTCTTCACGCGATAATTCAAATACAAAATCATCTTCGCCTTCACCGGTGTCTGATGCTTCCCCACCTTCGCCCTGACCTGATCCACCCTGAGGTCGGGGTATGCTATCACCCTGTTGGAATTCTTTATTTCCCGGATGCACCATCTCTCGATGTCCGCCCTGTCCGTGATGGAAAAAAGGTTCAGAGGTATCTTTTTTGGGTATGGATATTCTTTCCCCTTTATCTAAGTCAGTAACGCTGCGCTCGGCGATGACATTTTCGATGGATTTTTTAATTTGTTTTCGAAAACGGCGTAGAAATTTTTGCCGGTTTACAGCGCTTTTGTTTTTTCCATTCAGGCGTCGGTCAACAATTTGTGCCATATTAATCTGGCCTAAGATGACTTGCGAACGCGCAAGTACCACTCACTCAGCAAACGCACCTGTTTTTCGGTGTAACCCTTGTCGACCATGCGAGAGACAAAATCCTCATGTTTTTTCTGGTCATCCTGAGAAGCTTTGCTATTGAATGAAATAACCGGTAACAGGTCTTCTGTGTTAGAAAACATTTTTTTCTCTATTACCGTGCGTAATTTTTCATAGCTGGTCCAGCTTGGGTTTGTGCCTTCGTTGTTGGCACGGGCACGAAGTACAAAATTAACTATTTCATTTCGAAAATCTTTTGGATTACTAATGCCAGCAGGTTTTTCTATTTTCTCTAGTTCGTCATTGAGTGATCCGCGGTCAAACATTTCTCCAGTTTCCGGGTCACGAAATTCTGAATCCTGAATCCAGAAATCCGCATAAGTTACATAACGATCGAAAATGTTCTGACCATATTCAGAGTAAGACTGTAAGTAGGCGGTTTGAATTTCTTTACCGATAAATTCAATATATTTCTGAGTTAGATAACCTTTAAGGTGTGACAGATATTTCTCTTCGAGTTCTTTTGGGAATTGCTCGCGCTCGATTTGTTGTTCAAGTACATATAAAAGATGCACCGGGTTTGCAGCAATTTCACTATTATCAAAGTTAAATACCCGCGAAATGATCTTAAAGGCAAAACGAGTAGAAAGGCCATTCATACCTTCATCAACACCTGCATAATCACGATACTCCTGGTATGATTTTGCGTGAGGATCGGTATCTTTTAAATTTTCACCATCATAAACACGCATCTTTGAAAACAGATTAGAATTTTCCGGCTCTTTGAGGCGCGATAATATAGCAAACTGCGACATCATCTCTAAGGTGCCTGGTGCGCAGGGGGCATCACTAAGCGAGCTGTTTTCAAGTAGCTTATCGTAAATTTTTAATTCTTCCGACACTCGTAAACAGTAGGGCACTTTTACAATATAAATTCTATCGAGAAAGGCCTCATTATTTTTATTGTTTCTAAATGCCTGCCATTCTGATTCATTGGAGTGCGCCAGAATAATGCCATCAAAGGGAATCGCCGCTAAGCCTTCAGTACCTTTGTAATTGCCCTCCTGAGTGGCGGTAAGAAGTGGGTGCAGAACTTTAATTGGGGCTTTAAACATTTCCACAAATTCCATCAGACCTTGATTGGCACGACACAGGCCTCCGGAATAACTATATGCATCCGGATCATCTTGTGAATAATCTTCTAGCATCCGGATATCAACTTTACCTACAAGTGAGGAAATATCCTGATTGTTTTCATCGCCAGGTTCAGTTTTGGTGATAGCAATTTGGCGAAGTATCGAAGGGTGAACTTTAACAACTCTAAATTCACTAATATCGCCGTTGTACTCATGTAAGCGCTTGGTGGCCCAGGGCGACATAATGCTAGTGACATAGCGCCTGGGGATACCATAATCCGATTCGAGAATGTCTGCATCTTCTTCTACATCAAATAGAGACAAGGGGGATTCAAAAACGGGTGAGCCTTTAATGGCATAAAATGGAATTTTTTCCATCAGCGATTTTAATCGTTCTGCGAGAGATGATTTGCCACCACCCACTGGGCCGAGTAAATACAATACCTGCTTTCTCTCTTCTAATCCTTGTGCCGCATGGCGCAGAAAAGACACGATTTGCTCTATGACTTCTTCCATGCCATAAAACTCACGAAAGGCTGGGTAAATTTTAATCACTTTGTTCTGGAATAGCCGGCTTAACTTGGGGTCGTTATGGGTGTCGATTAATTCGGGCTCACCTATGGCTTTAAGCATGCGCTCTGCTGGGCTTGCATAGGTGAGGGGGGCGCTTTTACACAGATCCAGATACTGCTGAAGTGTTAACTCTTCTTCTTTGGCATTTTCAAAACGTTGCGTGTAGTGATCAAAAATACTCATATCCATTGCCCCTGTTATAAATCGACCAAAAGTGCTGAAAAATATTATTTACAAAAAGATAATTTCACCAATAAAACTATAGACCAGATTAAATGAAAAATTATCAGTTTAATGGTGACTTTCAACACAAATTTTAAGCATTAATTATCGTAATTAAGCGACAGACGGGCAGCGTTACAATTTTGACGGTCGGTCACAGAAATAAGAGGCTAATTAAGTTTATATAAAAGCAGCAATAAACAGGCCATTTATAAGAGCAAAGACCTTGTTGCGTGTTTACAAAATTTCACATATTGGGTTGTAATGCCCCTACAATAAGCTAACAGAGATTAGCTAAGTAATAATGAAATAAAACATTTGAGCCATATATTATTACTATTATAATATTAGAAATAAAAATGTTTAATGGGCGCATTCCTTGTTAAGTAAAAATACAATTGCAGCAATTGATCTAGGGTCAAATAGTTTTCACATGGTGGTTGCCGAAGAAAATCAGGGGCAGTTAGTAATTCTTGATCGAATTCGTGAAATGGTGCGACTTGCGGAAGGATTAGATAGTAATGGTGATCTGGATGAAGAAGTTGAGCAACGTGCACTTGATAGCTTAAGTCGTTTTGGGCAACGGATTCGATCATTAGATTCTCATTGTGTGAGTACAGTCGGCACGAATACATTGCGGCGCATTAAAAATTCTGACGAATTTATTTTTCAGGCTGAGCAGGCGCTGGGGTTTCCGATAGAAATTATTTCAGGTTATGAAGAAGCTCGTCTGGTGTATCAGGGAGTAGCACATACACTGGAGCAGGATCATCAATCAAAATTAATTGTTGACATTGGCGGCGGAAGTACGGAGTTAATTATTGGTGAAGGCTATACGCCGCAATTATTAAAAAGTTTAGAAATGGGTTGCGTGATGATGACCCAGAATTTTTTTGCTGATGGGAAGATAAAAGCCAAGCGTTTGCAGGCCGCCAGGATTTTTGTTTTGCAACGAATGAAAGCTATTCATTATATTTATAATAAACTGGGTTGGGATTCAGCTACTGGCTCGTCAGGCTCAATCAAATCTATTGCCAATGTTATTCGTGAAATGAAGCTGCAAAAAAACGATGGGATTAATCGAGAATCCATTACTAAATTAATTGCATTGTGCAGCGAGTTTAAAAAAATTAAAAAAATAGATTTCCCTGGTCTCAGTGAAAAACGTCGGCCGGTATTTTTGGGCGGCTTAATTGTGTTAGCAGGCGTGTTTGAAGCGCTGCGTATTGATCACATGCATGTGTCGGAGGGAGCGTTGCGCGAAGGCTTGTTGTATGACATGGTTGGGCGGCGTCAGAATAATGATGTGCGAAATAAAAGTGTACTTTCGTTAGCTAACCGGTTTCATGCAGATCAACAACATGCACATCGTATTGAGCAAACCGCATTTGATTTTTTTCAACAATTAAAATCTGAGTGTTTTGATGATGTCCAAAGCTCGTCGAATCTATTGCGCTGGGCCTGTGAGCTTCATGAAATTGGCAGAAATATATCCCATTCGTCTTATCAGAAACATGGTGCTTACGTTATAGAAAATGCAGATTTAGCCGGTTTTTCCCAACAGGAAAAGCATCGAGTATCGGCTATTGTTCGCATGCACCGGGGAAAAATTAATAAAGAAACGTTTAGAGATCCCCATAAAAAATTACAGCAAAGTTTAATCTATCTTTCAATTGTTTTGCGCTTGTCAGTTATATTTCATCGTAGTCGAAATGAAAACACGTTGCCATTAATTAGCCTGTCTATTGACGAAAAAGAATTAACGTTAAAGTTGCCTGATAGATGGCTTAATGAACATCCGTTAACCATAAATGATTTGGAGCAGGAGGCAGATTATTTGTTGGCATTGGGGTTGACGTTAACGGTGCAGAGAATGGTTTAGCTAAAATAGCAGTGTGAAAATTAAAACTTTTATCTCTGCTACCCTGGTGACATAGATGGTTACTTAAAAAAACGTCATCTGCCAATGCCTGTGCAGCGGAAGCATAAAATACTTAACTTGATATCAACTGCTTTCCGCTAAATCTTCTAAAAACTTTTCTTGAGAAATAAAGGCTTCTTTACCGTCTTCGGGGGTCGCTTGTGTGTAAATGCCTTCGGCATCCAGAACCCATGCTTGAGTGTTGTCGAGTAAATAATATTCTAACTCGGTAATAATACGATCCTGTAATGCTTTGTTTTCGATAGGCGTAGCAATTTCTACCCGGTGATATAAATTGCGTTCCATCCAGTCGGCACTGGAAATATACACTTCTGGCTTTTCATCATTTTTAAAATAGATGACACGATCGTGTTCAAGAAAACGCCCTACAATAGAAATCACACGAATATTTTCTGACACGCCGGTAATACCCGGACGTAGACTGCACATGCCGCGAATAATTAAATCAATTTTCACACCATCAGCAGAAGCCTGATATAGGGCGCTGATCATTTGCGCATCGACCAGTGAGTTGAGCTTAATAATAATACGTCCACTTTTACCCTGAGCTGCGTGCTGCCTTTCTCTTTCTATTTTTGCTTCAAGTGTGTCTTGAAGTGAGAAAGGAGACTGTAATAATTTATTCAGATTTTTGGTTTGCCCCATGCTAGTGAGCTGGTGGAACACTCGGTTGGCATCTTCGCAGATTTTTTTGTTTGAGGTAAAAAAACCGTAGTCTGTATAGAGGCGCGCGGTACGTGAGTGATAGTTCCCGGTTCCTAAATGCGCATACTGGCGCAGGTGCTGTGCTTCGCGTCGAATCACGAGCAGCATTTTTGCATGGGTTTTATAACCAACGACGCCGTAAACGACGTGCGCACCGGCTTCCTGTAATTTTGTGGCCAATGAAATATTAGCTTCTTCATCAAAGCGCGCGCGTAGCTCTACTACAACGGTTACTTCCTTGCCTAAGCGCGCGGCTTTAACTAAGGCATTAACGACAGCAGAGCTGGGGCCAGTTCGATAAAGTGTTTGTTTTATCGCGAGTACCTGCGGGTCGTTGGCAGCCTGTCGAATAAAATCTACCACCGGTGCAAACGATTCGTAAGGGTGGTGCAGTAATATATCCTGTTTTCTAATGGACTCAAAAATATTGGATTTGAGTGTCATTTTTGATGGCAACGCGGGTACAAACGGTTTGTATTTTAATTCAGGGCGGTTGATTAAATCATAAACTTCATTCAAGCGATTGACATTTACCGGACCTTCAACTTGATATAAATCTTGTTCGGACAGCTCGAATTCATTGAGCAAATAGTTACAGATTTCTTCAGGACAATCGTGGGCCGCTTCGAGGCGTACAGCATCGCCGTAACGTCGTGAGCCCAACTCACCTTCTACTGCGCGTAATAAATCGTCGATTTCTTCTTCGTCGACATATAAATCACTGTTACGGGTAACCCGAAACTGGTAACAACCCTTGACGCTCATGCCAGGAAAAAGTGAGCCAACATAAGCGTGTACTACAGAGGATAAAAACACAAAATCATCTGGCCCACATTCACATTCTTCGTGAGGTAGTTGAATAATGCGAGGTAAAGCCCGGGGGATTTGTACGATGGCTAAACCGCTGTTGCGCCCGAATGCATCTTTGCCTTTTAACGAGACAATAAAGTGCAGGCTTTTATTTAAAATGCGCGGAAATGGATGCGCTGGATCGAGAGCCAGGGGGCTGATAATTGGCAGTAATTCGTTTTCAAAATAATCTTTTAGCCAACTGTCCATGCAGTTGTTCCATTCGTTACGGCGTACAAAACGGATATTTTCAGCGTCAAGATGCTCATCTAATATTAAATTGAGTAATTGATACTGTTCATCAACGAGTTGATGGGCACGATCACTAATGAGTTTTAATATTTGTTTGGGAGAGGTGTTGTCGGGTTCGTTATGCAGCGCACCTAATTCAACTTTTTGTTGCAGACCGGAAACTCGAATTTCAAAAAATTCATCCATATTGGTACTGAAAATACATAAAAAACGCAAACGTTCGAGCAGGGGAATGCTTTCATTTCTGGCCTGTTGCAAAACGCGCCAGTTAAACTCGAGCAGGCTGAGTTGTCGGTTTAGATAGTACTCTGGTTTTTTGAAATCGATAACAACAGTCTTATTCGAAGCAGAAATATCATTGACTGCTTTCTGTGCTGTGCTGTTTTTTTGCTTTGCTTTTGTCATTGTCTTCGGGTCATTGCCTTTGGATCATCGCTTTTGGGGCATTATCTAGCGTCATTCAATTGGGGGCAGTATTAAGGCCGCTGACAGAAATGATAATTCAGGTATGTTAAGTTTTTTCAAGTTTCATATTGATAGTAGTCCAATTTTGTGGAATTGGCCATATTTTTGAGTTAAGTTTGGTAATGCTATCAGCTATTTAGCGCTAATTCCTAACAAGCTTGTTAAGATTCTGCGAAGACCTTTTCTATGGTGTATCCTCATACACACATTATAAAAAAGAAATTTGACATTGGAGTTGTGGTATGACTTTTGATTTCTGGACCAGTTTAATTGAAGGCCAGGCTGGATTATCCTTGTTGTTATGGGCGTGCATACTGATTGCCGTTATGTATATTGCTCGGCAGCCAGCGCATCAGTTGATTTTGCTACTGGCGCGTAGCCTTCGTAATGCATTACGTTTAATGTCCCGCTCGGTGATGATAGCTGAGAAGCAGTTACGCGCCCGCAACCGTGAAGTGTTGATGGCACAGGGGCAAGAGCATGCTGAGCGTTTTATTGAGCGGGAATTTCAACGTGTAGAAACGCTGGTTAACCGGGATTTAAGCGGCTATCCTTCATTGCAACGAGATTTAAAAGAACAAATTACCCGCATCGATGAAGATTATGTGCACTCCAGTGAAGTCCCCCCGAAACCTCCGGAGTGGCTGAAAGCCGTTGAAGCGGTGGCGAATATTCCAGATAATGGCTCGCCCGTTGTAGCTAAAATTTTAAATGATATTCACACCACGCTTAAAAAAGCACTGGAAACCGATTTACAGG
>Ga0316206_1002706_pt1 | contig 11320 bp, 9 predicted proteins | sample 6monthpyrite_MG_FD_204942 | JGI IMG/M metagenome (GOLD analysis project Ga0316206, IMG submission 204942) | Microbial mat bacterial communities from mineral coupon in-situ incubated in ocean water Damariscotta River, Maine, United States -... | ecosystem: Environmental > Aquatic > Marine >...
TATTACGTGCAATCGCTGAACAAGGCTACACAGAGCCTACCCCTATTCAAAAGCAGGCTATCCCTACAATTTTAAGCAACAAAGATGTTTTAGCTGGTGCTCAAACAGGAACAGGAAAAACTGCAGGTTTTACTTTGCCTCTTTTAGAACAGTTGAGTCAAGCTACTCCCATAAAGGGTAAAGCTCCTGTACGGGCACTTATTTTAACTCCTACACGCGAACTTGCCGCACAAGTTGGTGAAAGTGTTAAAATATATGGAAAGTATCTTCCTTTCAAAGCAACCATTATTTTTGGTGGTGTTGGTATTCACCCTCAAATTGCAACACTTAGAAAAGGTGTAGATATTGTTATAGCGACACCTGGTAGGCTATTAGATCTTGTAAATCAAAAAGCAATTGATCTCTCAAATGTAGAACACTTAATTCTTGATGAAGCAGATAGAATGCTTGATATGGGTTTTATCCATGATATTAAAAAAGTTCTTGCACTTTTACCAAAAAAACGTCAAAACTTACTCTTTTCTGCTACATTTTCTAGCGAAATAAAAAGATTAGCAGATAATCTTTTAAACTCACCAATATTAATTGAAGTGGCTCGCAGAAATACGGCTTCAGAGAGTGTTGAGCAAATTGTCCATCTTGTTGATAGAGAACGTAAACGTGAACTGCTTGCACACCTAATTAAAGAGAATGATTGGCGCCAAGTTCTTGTTTTTACACGTACTAAACATGGTGCAAATCGTCTTAGTGAGCAACTATCTAAAAATAAGATAACTTCTGCTGCAATTCATGGAAATAAAAGTCAAAGTGCTCGTACAAAAGCATTAGATAATTTCAAAAAAGGACATGTGAGAGTACTTGTAGCAACTGACATTGCTGCACGTGGTATAGACATTGACCAATTGCCTCATGTTGTAAATTATGAGCTTCCAAATGTTCCTGAAGATTATGTTCACCGAATTGGTAGAACTGGACGAGCTGGAAATGAGGGTGAAGCTATGTCCTTGGTTTGTGTTGATGAGAATAAACTTTTAAAAGATATTGAAAGACTAATAAAAAAAGAGATTCCTAAAGTTGTAATTGATGGATTTAAGCCAGATCCTTCGATTAAAGCTGAACCAATCCAGCAAAGAAGTCAGTCACATAGAAATAAATCAAATCAAGCAAATGAACCTAAGCAGGCACGCTCACATGCTGATAGAAATAGACAGTCAAGAAGAGATAACAGAAACTCTGCACCTAGTAAAGAGAGCAGAAATCACAGAGGAGGTAATAGATAATGGCACGAACTAATTATTCGTATGAAAAACGAGGTAGAGAGCTAGAAAAACAGAAAAAACAAGAAGAGAAACGCCAGAAAAAGATGGCCAAGAAAGATCAAAGTGAAGATGAAGGTGTAGAAGCGCAAGAGCAAACGCCTCCTGCTAACACAGAATCAACTTCAGATTAGTCCATCCAGCGTCTTGGGTCGTACCCATCGCTAGGGCGCTTGAGCTCTTTTTTCACAAGTTCTTTTCTCATTTTTAGCCCATCAATAGATTTAAAATCAAAACGTTCAAAAAATGTAACTGCTTTAGGATTAAATGAACAATCAATTAGTAACTTCTCGTAAATTACACCAGCTTCTAAAAAGATTTGATTAAGCATCATTGTACCGATGCCATTATTTTGATATTCTGGTTTAATACCAATGAGTAGAGTGGGCTCTGAATCTATTAAACGAATCCAAACAGCACCTGCAATTTGCCCACTAACAAGTGCATAAATTCCCACATCTGTAGTGTTATAACCAAAGTCTTTTGCATAAATATTGAGTTCTGGATTTTCCTCTTTTTTACCTGTTGCGAAATGAAGTAAATCTATTAAAATAGTATGCTCTGATGATCTTAAAAAATATAGTGTTGGGTTCATGAGCGATATTATACAAGCAGGAGTAAGTTTAATTGCTGAAATGAAATTTATAGACAAATTTTATTCTGTAAGAAATTATATTATAATATGCTATGAGAAGTTGGTTAATAAAAAATAATATTACATTTAGTATGATATTAATATTTATTATTGGGATAACATTAACAATAACTATATTTTTTCAAGAACGTAAGTGGGAACAGGCTAGAGTTCAACAGACTTTTAAATTCAATGCACAAAGTCGACTATCAGCTTTCAGTACCGATATAGCTAGACATCAAGAAGTTGTTAACTCTGTTGCAAATCTATTTACGTCATCAGGACATGTTACACGAAAAGAGTTTCAAAACTTTGTAGAAAGTACTTTAAATAGAAATTTAAATATTCTTGGGCTTTCATGGAACCCAGTAATAAAACATAATGAACTTGAAAACTATACAAAAAAAGCTATCAAAGATGGGTTTACTAATTTCGAGATTACAGCTTTAAATCCTAATGGTGAGCGTATAAAATCTCCTGCACAAGATGAGTACATAGTGGTTTATTACATAGAGCCATATTTGAAAAATAAAAAAGCAATGGGTTTTAATATCGCTTCTAACCCAGCTAGAGAAGTAGCAATTAAAAAAGCTATTGAAACAGGAAAAACTGTAATTACAGAGAGAATAAATCTTGTTCAAGAAAGTGGCAAGTCCTTTGGTTATTTAATGCTAAAAGCGGTATATAAAAAAGAAAAGGTTGTTGACACTATTAAAAAGAGACGGGAATATTTTATTGGTCTATCTGTAGGGGTATTTACCTTTAAAGATTGGATACCTCAATCAATGCGTGATATTGCACCTTCTGATATTAATCTTCTAATATCTGATAGAACTGAACCAACTGATATAAAATTCCTTCATTTCTATTCATCAGAAGTAGATAATGGTATTTTAGAGCCGAGGATAGAACAACTTAATGATGTAAAAAATGGATTACTTTGGGAATCTACAGTTAATGTGCTTGGACGTAAGTGGTCTTTTTTATTTACTCCTTCACTTAAATTTATTGAGAATAATAGACATTGGCAATCATGGGTATTCCTATTAGTTGGATTTGTGATTACTTATCTTTTATTACTTACAATGTTGATTAAATCAAAGAACCTAAAAGATTTAAAAAAAGACAAGAATATACTTGAAGATGCTGTACGAAAGAGAACAAAGGAGCTAGTTGTATCAAAAGAGGTTGCAGATAATGCAAATATTGAACTGAATAAATACAAAGATGAACTTGAAGTTAGAGTTCAAGAAGAGGTTGAAAAGAATAAAAAGCAGACTGCTTATTTAGTGCAACAGTCAAGACTGGCTCAAATTGGTGAAATGCTTAGCATGATAGCCCATCAATGGCGTCAACCTTTGTCATCGATTTCTGCAGTAGCCATTGAGCTTATTGTAAAGATTCAGCTAGAAATATTTGATTTAAAAGAAGATAAAGGACGCCAAGAATTCAGAACTTATTTTATTGAGAAGCTTGAGAACCTTGATAAGTTTGTTCAATCTTTAACTATGACAATAAATGATTTTAAAGATTTTTACAAACCAGATTTTACAACTAGTCATCTTTTAATTAATGAACCAATTGATAAAGCGCTAAGTATTATAAAAGATTCACTTAAAACTAATGGTATAGATGTTGTAGAAAAGTATAGTTGTAATGAAAAAATAGATATTCATGGTAACGAGATGATGCAAGTTATTCTAAATATATTGAACAATTCTCAAGACAACTTCAGAGGAAAAAGTATAGATAGTCCAAAAATATCAATTACATGCACAGATAGTGACAATAAGCTAACTATAGAAATTTGTGATAATGGTGGAGGAATAGCAGAAGATGTTTTACCTAAAATATTTAATCCATACTTCTCTACAAAAGAAGCAAAAAATGGGACAGGCTTAGGACTTTATATGTCTAAGATTATTATAGAAGAGCATCATAAAGGAAGCTTTAGTGCATCTAACATTGATGATGGAGTATGTTTTACTATTGTTTTAAACAAGCAATAGTTTAGTTACACTAAACTAAGCCCCACCTTACCTTTTTCTCTATCGATTGAGACCACTTTAATTTGTGGTAGATATTGATTTATTGAGAGTATCTCTAAGGGATGAGAAATTCTTTTTTCACTCATTTTAGAGATGTGAATCATGCCATCATTTTTAAGTCCAATATCTACAAATGCACCAAAGTCTGCAATGTTTCGTACAACTCCTGAAATTAAGCTACCAATGCTTAGCATACTAATGTCTGTAATTGTGTCTTTAAATGGTATGGGCGGTAGCTCTTCTCTTGGGTCAAACCCGGGTTTTTGTAACTCTTTGATAATATCTTTTAGTGTCTCTACTCCAACACCTAGTTTTTGAGATAACTCATCAACATCTGCATTTTTTAAATCTATACCCTTTAATTTTGATGCAATTATGTAACTCTCTGGGTGGATACCGCTATTATCGTATGGGCTTTTGCCATTTTTAATGCGAATAAAGCCTGCGGCTTGTTCATACGCTTTTGCGCCAAGTCCTTTTACTTTTAGAAGTTGCTCTTTTGAACTAAAGTTCCCATTATCTTTTTTAAATGAGATTATACTTTTAGCTAATTTTTCACCAATGCCCGCGACATATGAAAGAAGTGAAAAAGAGGCTGAGTTAATATCTACTCCCACACGGTTTACTAGGTCTTGAGTTACATCTGAGAGTTTTTTCTCTAATAGCTTTTGATCAACATCATGTTGATACTGTCCAATTCCAAGTGATTTGGGATCAATCTTTACAAGTGTAGCCATGGGGTCACGAAGGCGCTGGGCAATTGAAATTGCACCTCTAATTGTCACATCAAGGTCTGGGTACTCTTCAATAGCAATTTTTGAAGCAGAATATACAGATGCACCAGCTTCAGAGACAACTGTATAGTTTAGAGCAATTTTCTCAGTTTCATTGAGTTTTGCAAAAAACTCTTGTGTTTCACGTGAAGCTGTACCATTACCAATTGCCACAGCATCTATTTTATATTTTTTAGTAAATTCTAAAATTTTATCTTTTGAGCTATTATAATCATTTCTAGGTTCAGTAGGGTAGATTACAGCGTGTTCTAAATAGTTTCCATTCTCATCAATTACTGCTAATTTACAGCCAGACTTAAATGCTGGGTCTACTCCTAAAATAACTCTTTTAATAACTGGTGGAGTCATTAGTAGTTGCCCTAAATTTTTTCCAAATACGTTAATTGCTGAACTATCTGCTTTCTCTTTTAACTCAGCTTGGACTGCGCGCTCAATTGATGGAAGTAGCAGACGTTTAAGACCATCTTTGTATGCTTCAACTAATAGCTCTTTAGAAGTTGAGCCATTTCGTGGAATTTTATATTTTTGAATATTCTCTTCAATTCTCTCTAAATCTACTGCTATTTTTACAGATAACTCTTTTTCTTTAACTGCGCGCATAATTGCTAAGTAGCGATGAGAGGGTATGAAGGCAATTTTTTCAGAGTGATTAAGAAAATTGGCATATGTGCCATTCTCGTTAAAATTCTTAGCTTTTTTTACTTCTATTTGACCATGGCGCATCATAGATGAGTGCATTACTTCACGCTCTCTTGGATCGTCAGCATATCGTTCAGCTAAAATATCTTGCGCACCTTTTATTGCATCATCTATAGAAGTTATATCGCCCTTTACAAATTTTTTTGACTCTTGTCTAAATTCATTTAAAGATAGTTTAGCATCTGCTAATGTATTGCTTAGTGGTGTTAGACCATTTTTAATGGCAGTGGCTGCACGTGTACTTTTTTTCTCTTTGTATGGACGGTAAATATCTTCTAAAACTCTTAAACTTTCAGCATCTTCTATGCTTTTTTTAAGTTCACTCGTAAGTACCGCCCGCTCTTTAATGAGCCTTACAACTTCAGCTTTTCGCTCTAAAAGTTTTTTAGAACTCTGATATATAGTTTCAAATTCGCGCAGTGCTTCATCACTAGCACCACCTGTTAACTCTTTTCTATAACGCGCTATAAAAGGGATGGTCGCTCCATCATTTAGGAGTTTGAGTATGTTGTTGACATGCTCTTTTTTAAGATCTGTTTTTTTGATTAGGAGTGAGACTAGATTATTCATATGTATTAAATGCCAACTCAACATACTCTTTCATATTTTTAGATCTACCTTTTAGGACATTTAATAGATTCTCTACTGAATCTCTATTATTCATTTTTATATTATGTGTTAGTATGAAGTAAAGTATGACAAGACCATAGAATAATGTCCCATCATTTGGCGTATTGTTAATCCAGCGAACTGTGAAATTTTCAATAGCTGTTTTATCTTTTAATATTTCATTTTCTAGTTCGTTAATCTTTTTTAGATTTGTAAACTTATATAACAGTTTAAGAATGAAATGTATTGCATCCATCTTTAAATGATTGCCTAGTTTAAGTTCTCTTGAATTAATATTCTTTTTTATAAATGTTTCTATCCCTTTTAGAACATCTGACTTTTCCATAAATATTCTCAAACTTTCAGCATTTATATCAGTATCTTCAATACCTTTTTCTTCTATCTCTTTTACATAGGCATTAATGTCATTTTTAAGTCTACTAAATTCATCATCTGCAATTTCTAACATTCCTGCAATTCTTGAAAACTTTCTTCTAAAGTCTCTTGGAACTTCTATGTTTGATTTGTATCCAATATCGTGTTCAATCTCGGCCCATGCGTGTTGCAAGATGGTTCTAATCTGTATTTCAAACTTTATATTTTTATATTTTTTGTACTCTACTAGTTCAGCTCTATCACTATTTATTGAGCATACAATGTGGTAAGAGAGGTAGCCAAATTTTTCTGGATCTAGGATTTTCTTTTTATCAGTAGAATTTTGTTCATCAATTTTAAATGCATTACCAATGATTTTAACTATTTTTTCAACATCATCTTCAAAGTAAGTAATTATTCTACATCCTACAATATCAGTAATCTCATCTAGGTTTTGGTATTTCTTTTTATTGCGTATTTTTTTAATTAGGCTCTCTTTGTCTTTAACCCTTTTAGCAATTGAGTGGTAAGTTATCTTATTTTGGTCTAGTAGCTCTTTTAGCAAGATATGCATCTTCTCACTAAAGTTGTTAAATTGTGCAGATTTAGTTTCAAAATCTAAAATTATTTCATCTTCGATTGACTTCATTTTTTGCCTTTGCAAATTATACAAAAATTAAATTAGATATAATTCGAACACTATGCAAAAACTACAGATACTATTCTCTCCAAGTGAAAATAAAACGCTACATGGAAGTGGCAATAGCTTTAAGACAAGTAATTTACTATTTGGTGACAAAGATGGAATTAGAGCTAATCTAGTTCAAAAATATAACTCAATAATGACTTCAGAAGATGAAGATGAAGTGCGCCGTTTAACGGGACTTAAAAAATACGATGATGCTAAAGAATTTTGTGAAGATCTTTATAAGATGCCATTAGCCCCTGCAATTGAACGTTATGTGGGAGTGGCATTTGATTATCTCTCATATGCTACTATGAATTTAGATGAACAGAAGTTTATTAGAGAGTATACAATAATTTTTTCAAACCTATTTGGCGCGATTAGCGCAGGAGATTCTATCCCCGCGTACAAATTAAAGCAAGGTGTTAAGTTAGAAAATATAAATATTGCAACTCTGTATAAAAAGTACTTTAGCCAATATTTAGATGATTTTCTTGATGACAAACTAATCATTGATCTTCGCGCTGGTTATTATGAAAAGTTTTACACTCCAAAAAGTCAAGTTGTGAGTATGAAGTTCTTAAAAAATGGTAAAACAGTGAGTCACTGGGCAAAAGCATGGCGAGGTTTAATATTGCGTTCAATTGCTCAAAATAGACCAAATAGTCTTGAAGAAATTTTAAAGATGAAAACAGCTGGCATAGAGTTAGTAGAAGAAAATAGTAGTAAAAGTAAAAGTAAAATTGAATTGATTTATAAAATAGAGGATGTTTGATGTTTCAGTTAATTGTAATTTTTGGTGTTGTCGCAATTTTAGTATATCTTTTTCGTTCACATTTGAGTAGTTATGACTATAAACAGGAAAAAGCGCCATCACCAAGACAAAATCAGGACTTAGTAGAAGAGTATGGTACGGTTGTCGCACTTATGGCAAAAGTCGCTAAGGCTGATGGGCATGTTAATGAGTTAGAGGCTGAGTTAATTAGTAATACTTTTGATGACATTGTCGCAGAACTTGATGACCCACAGAAGATGAGAGCGCGATTAAAAGAGATTTTCAAGATGGAAAAAGAGGGAGGTCACTCAGTTAGAGAGTTGGCTAAGAACTTTTTAGAATTTAGTGACGGCTTTAAACAGCAGAAAATCTTAGAATTTTTAATAAATCTAGCTTTTACAGATGGAAGTTTGGCAAAAGAAGAGGAACGCGTAATAGAAGAGGTGGCATATATATTTAATATATCACCTAAAAAATATGGATCTATTTTAGAGAGTTATAGAAACTTTTATGCAAATCGTTCAAGAAGTTCTAAAATGAGCACTGATGAGTGCTTTAGAATTTTAGGTTGTAAAAAAGATGCTAGTTTAATAGAGGTGAAGAAAAGTTATAGAAAACTAGTAAAAGAGCATCATCCTGATATTGTAAGAGGACGCGGTGAGAGCGAAGAGGCGATAGAAGATGCTAATGCTAAGTTGCAGACTATTAATGAAGCATATGAGTGTGCTAAAAAAGTTAAATCCTAAGTGAGTAAAATTTTCATTAATAAAAGGTACAGAGGTAGTATTGAACTCCCTGATACAAAAGATGCAAAACAGATTTTGCGTAGAGTTGAAAAAATATATGCAACTATGGAATCTTTGAGTATTAATATTTTATTTAGTAAGAGTAGACTTAAGCAGTTAAGAAGTTATCAAAAAGGTGGAGCAAGGGAAGAGCTTTTAAATTTAGACTTTTATATTGCTCTTGGGAAGCTTTTAAATTTTACAACTGCTGATGCTAAAGAGTTAAAAGCCTCAATAGAGCTAATAAATGATACCGCCTATACTAATTTTAATATTACAAAGAGAGTGAAGCTTGTAAATAAAGATAAAAAGGGACACTCTAAAGAGAGTTATCTTTTTTGGGATATTGAGAATTTTTCAAGTATTTTATCTATCTTTACAGATTTGATTGAACCATACACTATTGAAGACCATAACATATACTTGGCGGCGAATCCTGACTCTTTATACCTTAAAAAAGCAGAATGGGAAGCAAATTTACGTGATTTTGGAAAAACATTAACTTCGTTTAATTTTACAAAGTGTGACCATGGTAAAAATGTGGCAGATGATGTTTTGTTAGATAACTTCAAGCAGCTTCATCTTAGAAATAGCGATGTATATGTTATGACATTTGATATTGAGTTAAAAGATAGGTTTATAGAAGCCTGTCACAAGAGTAATAATCTACTAATGATGAGTTTTTAAAATGATACAGCTTTCAAATATTTCAAAGAATTTTTTAACACAAGAACTTTTTACAAATTTAAATTTTAAATTAAATTCTGGTGATAAAGTTGGTTTGGTCGGACGTAATGGTAGTGGAAAATCTACACTTTTTAAGATTATTTTAGATGAAGAGAGTATCGACAGTGGTGAGATATTAATTCCAAGAGGTTACAAAATAGGGACACTTAGACAACATTTAGAGTTTAGCGAAAGCACTCTAAGAGAGGAGACTGCATTATCCCTGCCTGAACATGCAAAATATGATATTTATAAAGTTGAAAAAATTCTTTTTGGTTTGGGTTTTACTCATAGTGATTTAGAAAAAGATCCACTCGCTTTTTCTGGTGGTTATCAGATAAGAATTAATCTAGCAAAACTTCTACTTACTGAACCAAACTTACTGCTCTTAGATGAGCCAACTAACTATCTTGATATTATCTCTTTGAGATGGTTAAAAACCTTTTTACGTGCATTTGATGGTGAAGTGATTTTGATTACTCACGATAGAAACTTTATGGATAGTGTCACAAATTTTACTATGGGAATAGTGCGAAAATCATTAAACATAGTCTCTGGCGATACACATAAATTTTATGCTCAACTTAAAGCTGGTGATGAGCTTTATGAGAAACAAAAAATTTCAGAAGATAAAAAGAGAAAAGAGTTAGAGGAGTTTATTGCTAAAAATAGAGCTCGCGCTTCAACTGCTGCACTCGCTCAATCAAAAGTTAAACAATTGGAGAAGATGGGTCAAATGCAAGATTTAGGCTTTGATGATACTTTAGAATTTAATTTTAGCTTTAAAGACACTCCTGCAAAAGTGTTATTAGATGTAGATAATTTGAGTTTTGGTTATAACCCTGAGAAGATTTTATTTAAAGATATATCTTTTACTCTGCAAAAGGGTGAGTGTTTAGCAATTATTGGTAAGAATGGTAAGGGAAAATCTACACTACTAAATACAATTGCAGGTGAGTTAGCTCAGTTAAGTGGAGATGTAAAATCTCACAACAGCGTATCAATGGCTCATTTTGGACAGACAAATATTTCGCATCTTCATCCACATAATAGTGTTATTGATGAGGTTACTTTGGGTAATCCTAAATTACCTTTTGCAAAGATTAGAAGTATTTGTGGTGCGATGATGTTTAGTGGAGATAGTGTAGATAAAAAAATATCTCTTCTTTCAGGTGGTGAGAAAAGTCGTGTAATGTTAGGACAGATATTAGCACGTGATGTTAATTTACTTTTTCTAGATGAACCTACTAACCACCTAGATATGGATTCTATCGAGGCACTAACAGAAGCAATTCAAAATTTTAAGGGTGGTGTAATTATTGTAACTCACTCAGAAGAGCTTTTGAGGCGTGTGGCGAATAGACTGATTGTTTTTGCTAAAGATGGAGCTGAGTATTTTGATGGTGGATACGATGACTTCTTAGAGAAGATTGGTTGGGAAGAGGAGGAGCAGGTTAAAGAGGTTAAAACTGCTCCTAAGGTAAATAAAAAAGAGAATAAAAAACAAAGATCTGCACTAATTAGTGAACGAAACAAGCAGACATCTCCACTTAAAAAAGAGATAGAAAGGCTAGAGAATAGAATTATGGAAGTTGAAGATCTAATAAAAGAGCACCATGAGGAGCTAATAAAAGCATCTAACAGTAAAGATAGTTCTAAAGTTATGGAAATTTCAAAACTTGTAACATCAGAAGAGGCTGAGGTTGAAGATAAATTTGAACAACTAGAAAGCGCACAAAATAGTTTAGATGAGATAACAGGTGAATATGAGCTCAAACTAGAGGAGTTAGAATCTAATGACTAAAGAAGAGGTGCTGGAAAATGGCTTTAAATATTTAAGCATTGAAAATGAGAGTGCTACTGCAAAGATAGCT
>Ga0316206_1002707_pt1 | contig 11315 bp, 9 predicted proteins | sample 6monthpyrite_MG_FD_204942 | JGI IMG/M metagenome (GOLD analysis project Ga0316206, IMG submission 204942) | Microbial mat bacterial communities from mineral coupon in-situ incubated in ocean water Damariscotta River, Maine, United States -... | ecosystem: Environmental > Aquatic > Marine >...
TTCATTTAGCTGACCGGTACTAATAGAGTGTTCGACTTTTCTTTTTTCTTAGCCGCCTTATTCAGTGTAATAAGAGTAGTAAAGTAGAAAGTTTTAGAATTAAAAAAATGTAGTTAACTTGACTTTACCAATGTTAATAAACCCCTATTACTTATAGGGAGATATAAATACATTGCAATTCTGCCTCAAAGAGGCAAGCTTTAGTAGCACAGCGCTCAGCGTAGCTACTTGGGACTTGTTCTAAGTAGCGTGTGAATAATGTGTCTTTATATCTCCTTGTGGTTATAGAGAGCAGGCCACGCCCAGCCCCCATTTCGAACCTGGAAGCTAAGCTGCTCATCGCTGATGATACTTACCGCTACGCGGTCGGAAAACTAGGTCGCCGCAAGGGGTTTCTTATTTTTAACTTTTTCATAATTTTATATTCTTCAAATAAAACATAATATTTTAATTAAGCCTATTATTGATATAGTTGGTAATATCTTTTGCTATAGGACTTATAAAGTGTTTAGTAATCTTATTATGTATATACTTATTATTGTAAATATATTATTTGCAGCTACTTCTACTGAGCAGATACACAATAAAGATTGGACAAAACAATTTGGTAGTTTAGAAAATGATATAGGTACTGCTGTAACTACTGATTCTGCACAAAATATTATAATTTCAGGTAATACAAATTCAATTATTGGTAGTAAAAGTGTGGGTTCTCAAGATATATTTCTTAAAAAATTCTCCAATGATGGTATAGAAATTTGGACTAGTCAGTTTGGAAGTAGTGATTATGATTATGTTAGTGCAATTGCAGTTGATGAGTTCGATAATATATACTTAACTGGTGAGGCTCGTGCGCTACTAGACATTAATAATAAAACTACTACTGGTGACATATTTGTTACTAAATTTGCTTCAAATGGTGTTGTACAATGGAGCAAACAATATACAGAGAATTCAGTTGTATTTGATATGACAGTTAGAGACAATAGTATTTATATTGCTGGTAAAAGTACAAATCTTAATGGTTCTAATGATATATTTATATCTAAATTAGATAGTAATGCAAATGAAGTTTGGACAAAAATATACAATTCATCAGACGTTGAGACAGCACAAGTTTTATTTGAAAATAGAGTATTAGATAAGTTACACACAGTAGGAGAGAAATTTAATCAAGATAGCAACTCCTCTTATGATATTTTATTTAACTCATACACTAATGATGGATTGCTTGAAAAAAGTCTTATATTCGGTACGCAAGGGATAGATTTTGCCACTTCAATGGCTGTTGATTCTAAGGGTGATGTATATATTACAGGCTTTACTCTTGACGCATTTAGTAGTTTTTCAAACGCTGGTAAAAGTGATATATTTCTAGTTAAATATTCAAATAATGCTCAAGTTTGGGTACGTCAATTTGGTACAGTTGAAGATGATATAGCTCGAGGTATAGTAATTGATGATAATGATAATATATATATCAGTGGAACAACAGATTCTGCGATTGTAGAAAATGCAAACATTGGTAAAACTGATATTTTTATTTCTAAATTTAAAAATGATGGGACTAATTTATGGCATAAACAATATGGTAGTCCTATGAGTGATATAGTAATGTCACTTGGTAAAAATACCAATGACGATTTATTTATAGCTGGATATACAGATGGTTCACTTTATGGAAATAGTAATGTAGGTCAGAAAGATGCTTTTTTGATGAAAATAAAGAGAGATGGTGATGCTCCAATCGCAAAGATTGTTGTTATTCAAAGTGATGTACTTCAAAAAAGTATCTCTTTTATCTCTGAATCAACAACAAATGATACAGCAACTGTAGAGTATTATTGGGATTTTGGAGATGGCATTACTTCTATTTTACAAAATCCAAGTCATACATTTAGGTCAAAAGGAATATATACTGTCTTTTTGACAGTTTCAAACAAAGGTGTAAGTGACACAACAAGTGTGAACGTAACAATTGGAAATAGCTCTCCAGTTGCAAACAATCAAAGTTTGAATGTTGAAAATAATGTAACATTTAGTTTAAATGGTACCGATAGTGATGATGATAATTTAACATATATTATAACTACATATCCACAACATGGTAATATTACACAGTCTGGTTTGCAGTATATATATAAGGTTATAGATAATAATTTTGCAGGAACTGATACACTACAATACAAAGTCAGCGATAGTCAAGTTAATTCAGATATAGCTACAGTGACGTTTAGTATTACATCTGCAAATAAAAAACCACAACTTATTATTTCAGCAAGTAAACGAGCTGCTCAACCAAATGAACCACTTGACTTTAATGTAAGTGCCAATGACGTAGATGGCACGATAAGCTCTTTTAAATGGGATTTTGGAGATGGGCAAACATCAGCAGTACAAAACTTGACACATTCATTTGAAAATGAGGGTAGCTACACAGTCTCTTGCACAATTATAGATAATGGTGGAGCAATATCAAGAACTGAATTTATTATAAATATTGCTATTAATCATGCTCCTACTACTGAAAATATAAGTGGTTTAAAAGTAATTCAAAATAGTGTCTTAGAGATTTTACTCAAGGGTAAAGATTTAGATGGTACCTCCTTAGAGTACTCAATTGTAGATAATCCAGTTTATGGGAATGTTTCTATTAATTCTAATATTGCATCATATTATGCTAAAACATATGAGGGTAATGACAGTTTTACATATAAAGTCAGTGATGGGAATAAGACATCTAATATATCACTAGTCTCAATAGATGTAGAAGTACCACCAATTAGCTCAAATAAGAATGAGATATATTTTAGTCAATTAAATATCTGCAGTGATAATACAGTAGAACTTACAGGTGGTACATCCCCATACAATTGGCAGGCTGATTTAGGAAGTTTTGAATATTTAAATAGTCAAAAAAGTAAAGTTTCATATCTGCCTCACTCTATTTTGAAGATAGATGATAAAATTAATGTAACTGATAGCTCTTTAACTACACATACATTTGAGATAATAGCAAAGCATGTAAACTCTATTACGCTATCTCCAGATATTATTATGATGCCAATTAATCAAAATAGGACTTTTGATGTTATTTGTGGAAAGGCTCCTTTTAAAGTTACCGCTATTTCTGGATTTGCAGATTTCTCCATAAATGGAAGTGAACTAAATATTAGCTCTTCGTCAAGTGAATCGACACTTATTTTTAAAGTTACTGATGCAACAGGTGCATCAATGACAAAAAGTATTGATATTGTTGATGATAGTGAAGTTGATTTAAGTCTTATTTTGAATAAAGGATGGAATTTAAATGCTATTCCTGTACAAAAAAACTTAAATAGTATAGATTATTATATATTTGGTGATTATGAGTTTATATGGAGATATAATTTAAATAAAGAGTGGAAAAAAAATCCAAGTACTATAAAATTTTCAGAAGGATTTTGGATAAAGTTGAAAGAGACTTCTAAGAGTGTAAACTTTAAGGGTAAAAGATATCGTACACAGATGCAAAATTTACCACCTGATAAATGGCTTTTGCTTGGAAGTGGTAGTGAAATATTAAATTTAAAATCAAAATATAATTTTAATGCTGTTTGGATTTATAACAGTACTACAGGATGGGTAGAAAATCCAAGCATAATTAATGCGGGTAGTGGCTTTTGGGTACTAAAGTAGAGACTTTTACTTTATTACTATTATTTCTTTTTCAATGTGGATATTAAATTTTTCATAAATCTTTTTTTTTGCTTCATCAATTAAAAAGATGGCTTCTTCATATGTTCCACCACCTAAATTTACCAAAAAATTGGCATGAACTGAACTAAATGACATATTTCCAATGCGCTTTCCTTTTAGTCCAACCTCTTCAATAAGATGGCCAGCATAATCATTAGGAGGATTTTTAAAACAGCTTCCAGCACTTGCCTCTTTTGGTTGGTTTGAACGCATTATTTTAAATTCATCAATTCTACTCTGTTTAAATCCATTCTCAATTTTAAAATGTGCTTCAAAGATAACATCATTTATATTTGTGTAGCGGTAACCATACTCAATATCTTTTTTTTCAATCAATTCACCTGCAATATTCACAGCTAAGATATTATTAAATACTTCATACTCTTTTAGTCCAGCATTCATCTTAATTATTCCACCTAATGTTCCAGGAAGATGTGCCAAAAATTCAAAGTTTGCAATGTTATGCTTACGACAGTATGATACAATTTTTCCACTTGGTGTTGCTGCACCTATTATTAATTTTGCGTTCTCTTCTTTAATATAATCAAATTTTTTAGATAACATCATAAGAGGTGGAGGAGTTGGTGAGATTAATAGATTATTTGCGCTTCCTATTAAAATTGCATCTTTTGGGTAGTTAAAGTCCTCAATTTGGTATACATCGACGATAGGACCAATCTTTATTGAACTACGTTTGCTAAAATCAATCTTTTTTGTCATTGTACAAAGTTTGGAATCATCTCTATAGTTCTTCTAGTAAAGTCAATCATTGTGTTCATCATCCATGGCATTGTTACGATAATAACTATAACAATTCCTATAATTTTAGGGATAAAACTTAGTGTCATCTCATTGATTTGAGTAGTTGCTTGGAAGATACTTACAGCAAGCCCTAAGAGCATACCAACAAGTAAACTAGGCAGTGAAAGATATAGAGCAACTTTAAATGTCTCAATACCAAGTGCTATTAGTTGGGATTCCATTGTTTTCTAACTATTCCTTAGCTCATTGTAGTGTTGTGGTATTGTAAAGTTGCGTGCATCTATCGCATTTTCATAAAAACCATGTTCATGACCTAATTTGTAGAGCCTGTTTATAGCTTCATACTGTGTATCATTTAAAGTAACTGATTGTTCATTTGCATACAAATTAAGATATTTATTTAGAGCATCGGCGTCAATTCGTACAAGGTTTCTCTCAAGTAACATATTACTTAAAAGTTCTTTATGCTCAGTTGCAATTTTTACTGCATCTGTTAAGGTGTTTTCAATGGTAATTGCCTTATTTAGTGGAAGTGAGCGCCTTAGTGCCATTCCACCAAGTGGTAGTGGTAGATTTTCTCCTGCTAATTCTTGCCATATGTCCCAAAGTTCAGCTTCTACTGTCAAATTTTCATTAAAATCTAAAATACTCTCATGTATTAAGATTCCCGCGTCAACTTTTCCATCAAGTACTGCTTGTTCAATTTCTAAGAAGTTTAAGTAAGTTATTCGTGCCTCTGGGTAAGCAATGCGAAATAGCATAGCATTAGTTGTATATTTACCACTAAGTGCAACTTTGAAATTTCGTTTTAATTTTTTATTTTTTAATCTAATTAACTTTGGACCATAACCCTCTCCAAAACTAACAGCAGTTTTAAGAAGAGCATATGAATTTTGAATGAAAGGGTAGAGCGCAAAACTGATAGCTGTTGCATCAAAGATACCTTTTAAAGCATCTTGGTTAAGTGTTTCGATATCAAGTGCACTGTTTTCAAATTTTAAACCATTTTGTGAAACCCATCCAAATGAGATTGCGTAATACATAAAAATATCATCAGCATCAGGTGAGTGTGCAAGTGAAATAGTACTCAAATATAACCTTTTAGTTGCATATTGTAATATTAATGTTTTTAATTTAGAAATTAGGCAATAATTTTAAAGAATATTAACCTAATATGGATAAAATACGCATAACTTAAGGATACTTAGATGGAAGCTGATAAGCAAAAAGCATTAGATTTGGCGATTAAACAGATAGATAAAGCATTTGGAAAAGGTGCTTTAGTGCGTTTAGGTGATAAAGAAGTTGAGCCAATTGAATCAATTAGTACAGGTTCATTGGGGCTTGATATGGCACTTGGAATTGGTGGTGTTCCACGTGGTCGTGTTATTGAGATATATGGACCTGAGAGTTCAGGAAAAACAACACTTACTCTGCACGTGATTGCTGAGATGCAAAAAAATGGTGGAATTTGTGCATTTATTGATGCTGAACATGCTTTAGATGTTGGTTATGCGAAAAATCTTGGTGTTGATGTAGAAAACCTACTTGTTTCACAACCAGATTTTGGTGAGCAAGCACTTGATATTGCTGAGACATTAGCACGTAGTGGTGCGGTTGATTTGATTATTATAGATTCAGTTGCAGCACTTACTCCAAAAGTGGAACTCGAAGGTGAAATGACTGATCAGCAAGTTGGTGTTCAAGCTCGTTTAATGAGCAAAGCTTTGAGAAAATTAACTGGTGTGCTTCATAAATTATCTACAACAATTATTTTTATTAATCAGATTCGTATGAAAATTGGTATGACAGGTTATGGTTCACCTGAGACTACAACTGGTGGAAATGCACTTAAATTTTATGCTTCAGTTAGATTAGACATCCGTAGAATTGCGACTTTAAAACAAGGAGAAAACCAAATAGGTAATCGTACTAAAGTTAAAGTAGTTAAAAATAAAGTTGCTCCACCATTTCGTATGGCGGAGTTTGACATTATGTTTGGGGAGGGTATATCTAAGGCTGGTGAACTTGTTGATTATGGTGTAAAGTTAGACATTATTGACAAGAGTGGAGCATGGTTTAGCTATAAAGATAAAAAATTGGGACAAGGTCGTGAGAAGGTTAAAATCTTATTACAAGAAGATAAAGCTTTAGCAAAAGAGATTGAAGATGCTATCCATGAAGCGATGGGTGCTACTTCAATGTTAGAGATGAATGCACAAGAAATTAATGAAACAGGGGATGAATGATGATTTTTATTGAGGATGTAGTAGCAACTGAGGTTTTAGATTCAAGAGGTAACCCAACGGTTAGAGCAACAGTAACACTAAGTGATGGAACGTCTCAAAGTGCAATTGTACCAAGTGGTGCAAGTACTGGTAAGCGTGAAGCGTTAGAGCTTCGTGATGGTGATGAACGTTATATGGGCAAAGGTGTATTAGAAGCTTGTGATAATGTAAATGTAAAAATAAGTGAAGCAGTTATTGGTATGAGCCCATTTAATCAAGCTTCTGTTGATGCTGTTATGAAAGAGCTTGATGGTACTGAAAATTACTCAAATCTTGGTGCTAATTCAGTATTAGGTGTATCTATGGCAGTAGCACGTGCAGCAGCACAGAGTTTAGAGATTCCACTTTACCGTTATTTGGGTGGCGCTAATGCTATGGTTGTACCGGTTCCTATGTTTAACATCATTAATGGTGGTTCACATGCTAATAATAGTGTTGATTTCCAAGAGTATATGATTATGCCTTTAGGTTTTGAAACTCTTAGTGAAGCACTGCGCGCATCAGCAGAGGTTTATCATAACCTTAAAAAGATTTTAGCTGATATGGGTGAGAATACAGCTCTTGGTGATGAGGGTGGATTTGCACCAAACCTTAAAAATAATGAAGAGCCACTAGAAGTAATTATGAAAGCTATTGAAAAAGCTGGATACAAGCCAGGTAAAGATTTTGGTCTTGCTATGGATGTTGCAAGTAGTGAGTTTACAGCCGATGGTGGTGGTTACCGACTTGACGCAGAAGATAGAACAGTCACAAGCGAAGAGCTTGTAAACTATTTAGCTGATATGTGTGAAAAATATCCAATTGTGTCAATTGAAGATGGTTTAAGTGAAGATGATTGGGATGGCTGGAAATTATTAACTGATAAAATTGGCAACAGAGTTCAAATCGTTGGAGATGACCTATTTGTAACAAATGCTTCGATTTTAGCACGTGGTATTGCAAATGGTGTTGCAAACTCAATTTTGATTAAACCAAATCAAATTGGAAGCGTAAGTGAAACTATGCAAACAGTTCGTCTTGCCCAACGTCATGGTTATAAGTGTGTAATGAGCCATAGAAGTGGAGAGAGTGAAGATGCATTCATCGCTGATTTTGCAGTAGCACTTAATACTGGTGAAATTAAAACTGGTTCTACTGCACGTGGTGAGCGTACAGCAAAATATAACCGTCTTTTAGAGATTGAAAATGAGATTGTTTATGGGGAATTTTTAGGAAATACTCTATTCGAATAGAGTTTAGTGTTTAATGCCTGAGAACCATGATATAAAAGATTTATTAGAGCCACATCATCATAGTATTACAAGACAATATTTTGGTCTATCACCTTTGCGTGCTCTTTTATCTATCTTGGTTGTAGTTGGTTTGGGTATATATGTAGGTGTACTTCTTTTTGGTGATAACTCTTTTGAGGTTATGTATGAATTGCAAGAATATTTAGAGACTTTAAGTGTTCAAAATGGTGCTCTTGAATTAGAGAATGAACAGCTTCAAAAAGAGTATTTTGAGCTTCAAGAGATTGGAAAGGATTAGTATGAGAAATTTGTTAAGAATTTTAAAATTTTCAACTGCCATTTTAATTGTAACTACTTTAAATGCAAGAGATAATCCATTTCAATCACTTGTGGGAGCAAATGAAGTTGAACAAGTTGGAGTTAGTACTAATGTAGCAGATATTGTAGAACCATATGAAGGCTCTAGTGTTAACTTACCATCTAGCGCAAGAGTACTTCGTTCAGTTGATTTTATTTATCAAAATCTTGATGGCTCAATTGCAAAGAAGAGTGTGTTAGTTGAGAAGGGTATTGATTGGCATGAAGCACTTATTATTACTCATAATAAAAAGAAAAAATCTTCAGAAATAGTAGAACACAAAATAGAGAAACTAAAGCTATTAGCCTCTTTTGGGTTTATTCGTTTTGAAAAGCAGGGGAAAGATTTACGTGTTATCAGTAATGATGAGATGCAACGACATTTTTTGTTAATTAATCCACATAGAATAGTCATTGATTTTAAAAGAGATGCCTCTTTTGCCACTAAACATTTTGAAATTAAAAAATCAACTCCATTTAAAAACATTCATATAGGTAATCATGATGGATATTATCGTGTTGTTATTGAGCTTGATGGACAATATCGTTATAAATTAAAACATGACGTCGATGCACTTCGCTTTAGCTTTTATTGATTAATATAATATACGCAGTGTGGTTTTTTAAGTACTGTCCTGCGTTATTTATTATTTTATTCTTGTAATTTTTCAATTGTTACATATGAGTCTTGATAACCTAGTGCATTAAGTGCCTCTTCAAAAATTGTTATAAAGTATGGGGTTCTTATCTGTTTTGCTGCAGCAAAACCAACAATATGAATAAAATCTCCAACTTTGATGTCTGCATTACTAAACGTTTCACCTAAATCATTCATATAGCAAATAGAATCCGGTGCAATTGCTAGAGGTTTATTTGTATCTGAGAGCACAATAAGATTTTCATTATGAGTAAGAACAGTTGCAATTTTTTTTGTAGATGGATCTTTTACAGTTATTTTTCCAAAATCAAAACCATTTTTTGTTTGCATTGAAATATCTTCTACATGACCCTTAAATAGATGATAACCATCTAGATAATCTAGTACTCTCCATAATGAGTCACTATTGTGTTCACGTAAGATTTTACCAAGATCTTTTGCTCTAGATATAGTATTTGGAACTATGACCTTCTGCATCATTTCACCACTCATAGAGAAACTGGAAAGTGCAGCTACATTGTTAAAATTCTCGGTATTAATTACAACTCTAGTGAGATTATCAATATTTTTTGGATCATTATGATTAAACATCATTGATGTCCCACCATTTTCAACTGATTCTTCACTTACTAAAACAGCAGGAGAAACTGGAATTTTTTCTGCTGCAAAAGTTGACATCTCAAGTTTAGGAAAAGCACGTCCACCACCATCTCCATTAACTATAGCAATCTCTTTTTGGACCGCCACTAACATTGACATAAAAAAAGGTATGGCACCTGATTCAACTGGAACAGTATATTTGAATTCAAAATTCTCTTTATGACCTTGATCGAGGAGATTTTTTCTAATTATGCTTTGTTGCAGTTCAAAAGAACTTTTAGGGGCATTTTTAAATCCTATTTTTTTAAATGCTTCAGGTGCGCCCATACCAGCTAAAACTGGCATATATGAATCTTTATGTACATCAGAAGGATTAATATATGCCACTTCATCTGTATATTGAAGAATGTTATCTAGTAAAATATTTCCATTCTCCTTAGCGCCACCTCCACCGCAAGCTAAAAAAACTGAACCGTTAAGAATGTCATTGAGATCTTCTTTATTGAAGTATTGAAGTTTGTCGCTCATTTTTTACTCCTTAGATATGGTAATAATATTACTTTTAGAAAATATTGACACAAGAAGTGTCAATTGTGCAACACAAAGTATCGACTTGTGTTGATTATACTAATGTAGTAGTTGTTGTAGTTGTAGTAGTAGTTGTTCTCACAAAACATCCTTTTTAGTCAAAATTTTGTACTGATGTTACTTGGTTGACTAAATAAGCAACATTACACTAACTCAAGTAATTCTAAATAGTTTGATACTGTTTGTGTGCAAGGAAATTGTACATAAAAAATAATAATAATAATATTAAAAAAATGTTATAATATATTTTATTAAATAAATATTAAAAAATATTATTAAAAATTACATATGGTAAATATTTATTGAAAATGAGAATTATAATATTATTCAAAATTTGTATTAAAATAAAAATATTTTATTTGATTGTTGAGAGTTAAATTATTATGATTAGTAAATGTGTAAAGAATTAATTTGTAAAGAACTTCTTTAATAGTTTAGGCGGATTAATAATTATTTTTATTGTTACCATTGTAATAATAACCTCAAATAGACTAGCTAAGATAAATGCATAGTAATGAAATTGATCAATACTATGTTCGTGGTAAGCTAGTGTTGCAACTGCAACAAGTAGCGTGAGTGGCATTGAGTGTGACAAACCAAATAGCATTAGGCCTTTAAAGCTCATAAATGAGTGAAATGCTAGTGAACCAATTAATCTAATCATAATCATTAATGCAGTGATTAGAAGAGCTTTAATAACTAATCCATCAATTAAAATTGATTGCAACTCAAATGTGCTTCCGATATATATAAAAAATATTGGGACAAAAAATCCAAAACCATAACTAGATAGTTTCTCTGGTAATTTATCTTTGTGCTCAAAAAATGTAGGTACAAATATTCCTGCGATGAAAGCCCCAAATGCTAACTCTAAATCTAAATATAACATCGCAGCAATTAGAACAAAAAATATAGAAAGTGAAATACGTATATCTTGTTCTAAATTATCAGCGTAAGGCATAAGTAGTGTTCTAATTTCAGGGTACCACCAAAATAAGATTCTAAGTATTCTAAAAATTACAAGCATGAGAACAATAAAAACGACTAAATAGAATATTTTCAAAAATAGTTGAATATCAAGTCCAAATTCAA
>Ga0316206_1002708_pt1 | contig 11306 bp, 13 predicted proteins | sample 6monthpyrite_MG_FD_204942 | JGI IMG/M metagenome (GOLD analysis project Ga0316206, IMG submission 204942) | Microbial mat bacterial communities from mineral coupon in-situ incubated in ocean water Damariscotta River, Maine, United States -... | ecosystem: Environmental > Aquatic > Marine >...
AGTGCTCCGAACTTAATCACAGGATCAGCCCAGTTATCAGCAGCAATTGATTGCTCCTGCATAGCCTGCTCATCTGCGTTCTGACTTTGGATAATTAAGTCGCGCTTAAAGGCAATTTTTTCAGCTTCAGCCAGACTTAAAGACGACATTGATTCAGCCGCATTCAGTTGAAAACTAAATACCAGCAATGACGTTAATATTGTGCGTGTTGTAAATTTCATGTTATACACCTTAAAAAAGATCAATAAATAACAGACACAGTAAGACGGACCTACTGTATCAAAATCTATTCAGGTGCATCAGATGCGGAGAATGCCGCTCTTTTGTAGAGGAGGTGGATGGAATTCAGCTACTGAGAACTGATTGTCTCGCTGAGATTTTTTAACAAGATGATCCGAAGTGTTCATTGAAACATGAATAACCGGCAGATCATTAAAATCCAGAATACTTACCGATGCCAGACCATGAGAGGTTTGATCATCCAGTGAAATAACAGTTTCACATAAAACAGGCTGGCAATGGGAAGCCATTTCGTGGCCCATTGACCGGTGCTCCTGCATTTCAAGCATCATAAATGAATGCGCGTTTGCCTGACCGATTAAACTGAACCACGAAATAACGAACACAGCCAGAATCTGGCGTGTAATGGTTCGTTTGTGTTTGTTCAGGTAGTTATTCATAGCTTATAAAAGTACTAGGCTTTTTGGTAAATATCAACTAATTGGAGAGCGGATAGCCGTATTAGTTCCGTTTTATACAACTTTCAATGATTTACAACTACTGCATTGGCTACAGGCAGTTCATTAAACGATTTACATCAGCACAGATTATAGAATGACCGCCTTGTTTGAATGCTTATAGAGCAGACAAGAAAACAGAATGTTAAATGACCATTTAGTCCAGCGCAGGCCCCAGAATGAAGTCTATAATTTCAAACCCATGGTCTTCTAACGCCATTGACACATCATCCCAACCGTAATCAGGGTTTTCTTCTTCTACCTTAGAAATAATACCGGTGACATGACGAAAAACTTCATGCTCTTCAAAATCTTCCGGTATTTTTACCAGTCGAACCGAATTATAATCTGTGGCAGGAAGTACCATTAAACGATTATTCATTTTCTTTCCTTACTAAAAATGGATGATATTATTTAAACATCATCAGCGTTAGATTAACACCTATGTCAGAAACAATTATAGATCTTATTCGCCATGGCGAACCTGTCGGCGGTCGAGCCTACCGTGGTCACAATATTGATGATGCGCTCAGCGAAAAAGGCTGGCAGCAGATGTGGCAGGCTGTCGGCGAAGATTGCCCCTGGAATAAAATTATCTCTTCACCGTTGTCCCGCTGCGCTTCTTTTGCACGTGCGCTGGCAGAAGAAAACAGCCTCGATGTAAGTATCGAAGACAATTTTAAAGAAGTAGGGTTTGGTAGCTGGGAAGGGCTGACGCCTGATCAGATTAAATCGGATAATTTAAAAGAATACGAAGATTTTTATAAAGATCCGGTTAATTTACGACCACCCGGCGCTGAACCCCTGAGTGATTTTACATCACGAGTTATCAGCAGCTATGAAAAATGTGTCGCTGAACATACCGGAAATCATATTCTAATTGTCGCTCATGCCGGTGTCATCAGAGCCATTATTGCGCACGCATTAATGGCTCCTGCAGCGGCTATGTACAAAATAAAAGTCAGTAATGCAGGTATTACCAGAATACGTTTTGATAAAACGTCCGGAACCTTAGAGTTTATAAATGGGAAACTTTAACAACTACTCTGTTTCGACCGTCAGGGAGTCTAGCCAGTTATTCATTACCTGACTGGCGTGATCTGCTAAAAAAACGCCATGCATTTTACTACCATCTCTCAGATGAGACAGGCACCGGTGTTCACATTGTAATATTTCTACCGCATGCCCCAGAATCCACTGCTCAATTTTCTTCATATCAATTTCAGTATGGAACTGGATCGCCAAACTCTGCTCCCAGCTAAAAGCCTGCACTTCACAGGCTGCTGTTGATGCCAGCAACGTGGCTTCATCGGGTAATGAAAATGCATCATTGTGCCAGTGCATCACATGTTTAGCTCTTATTGGCTCCAGCACCGAGCCTTCTGTACATAACTGAACTTGAGCCCAGCCATATTCTTTTTCTGGCATTGGAAATACCGACGCCCCCAGCGCTTTTGCCATTAACTGTGCACCAAGGCCAATACCTAAAACCGGCATATTGCTTTTAAGGCGGTATTCAATTAATTGTAACTCATCAATAAGGTACGGAAATTTAACGATGTCGTTCGCACTGACGGGGCCACCAAGCACAATCATTATGTCTGCATCGATCGCAATCTTGCGTCTAAAATCTGCGATACCTGCATCCAGGTAAATCACATCATAACCAGCCAGTTCCAATACCCGATTAAACAACCCTAGTCCTTCATAGGCGACATGACGTATGACTACCGCGGTTTTCATCTACTGATACAGCCTTTGTTGTTCATATTTTAATCATATCCCAGATAATCCCTGATTTGATGACTAACATGTCGTAAAATAAGACTTTAACAATCTCAGAAAAGCAAACATGAGCCAGACATCTTCAGCAACACCCGTCCTAAAATCACTCGAACTCGTTCATCAGGGTAAAGTCCGTGATAACTATTCTATAGACGATAAACACATGTTAATTGTCGCCACCGACAGAATTTCAGCCTTCGATGTCATCATGCCGACCCCTATAAAGGGTAAAGGAAAGATCCTCACAGCTGTCACGCATTTCTGGCTAAACAAGTTACAGCACATTATACCTAATCATCAGAGTTCGCTCTCATTAGAAGACATCATCTCAGATAAAAATGAATTGAGCAGCATCAAAGATCAGGCAATGGTGGTCAAAAAACTCAGGCCATTGCCTATTGAAGCTATCGTTCGTGGTTATATCATTGGCTCCGGCTGGAAGGATTACAAAGAGACCGGTGCTATCTGTGGTATCAAACTTCCCGAAAATTTACAGCAGGCTGAAAAACTTCCTAAAACTCTTTATACACCATCAACCAAAGCTGATGTTGGTGGTCATGATGAGAATATCGACTACAATAAAACAGTAGAATTATTAGGTAAAGAACTGGCTGCTCAGGTTAGAGATGTCAGTATCCAGCTCTATTCAGAAGCCGCAGAATTTGCACTCGAAAGAGGTATTATCATCGCTGACACCAAATTTGAGTTTGGGCTTGATGATAATGACAACCTGGTTCTGATTGATGAAGTGCTTACACCTGATTCGTCTCGTTTCTGGCCTGCCGATACTTACAAACCAGGCAGCAGTCCGGACAGTTTTGATAAGCAGTTTGTTAGAGATTATCTGGAAACACTGGACTGGGACAAGTCTCCACCAGGGCCTGAACTACCGGACGATATAGTTAATAAAACCATAGAAAAATATAACGAAGCACTGCAAAGGTTAACGCGCTAAATGAAAAAAAAGAAAGGCCTGTTTGTAACCGGAACCGATACCGAAATCGGGAAAACTCATACTGGTATTGTTATTGCCAAACATCTCACTCATCTGGGGAAAAAAGTAATACCCAGAAAACCGGCCGAATCTGGTTGTGAAGAAATTGATGGTCAGTTAATTCCCAGTGATGCGGTAGCACTTAAAGATGCTGCAAGCTATCAGGGTAGCCTTGCTGAAGTCTGCCCGTTTCGCTTTAAAGAATACACGTCACCCCGGCATGCTGCCAATCTTGCCAACCAGGCTTTTTCGACACAGACCCTATATGAAGCTTGTCTGCCAAAAACGGAATATGACTTTCTACTGGTTGAAGGTGCCGGTGGCTTTTATTCGCCTCTGAGTGACGACGGATTAAACGCCGATCTGGCCATGAAACTCAATTTACCTGTTCTGCTAGTTGCCCCTGATAAGCTCGGTACCATTAATCAGGTACTGATGAATGCTGAAGCAATTAAAAATCGCGGATTAGAACTCAAAGCAGTCATTCTTAATCAGCTAATAAAACATGACTCTGCTTCTATCTTGAACAATCTTGAAGAGCTAACCGCATTACTCGACTGCCCTGTTTACACACAGCCTCATAAACTGGCGATTAGCAATGATGAACTACCCGATTCGCTCATCGATTTACTTCTAGAATAAAAAAGGCCGGTCAAATGACCGGCCTTTTTTCAATATGAAAACTGCTTAATTAACTTCCAGCAGTTCCACTTCAAAAATCAAAGTCGCATTTGGCGGAATAACACCACCAGCACCGGCAGCGCCATAACCCATTTCCGGTGGAATCGTCAGCTTACGTTTGCCACCAACTTTCATGCCAGCAAAACCCTGATCCCAGCCCTGAATAACCTGACCAGCACCCAGATTAAAACCAAAAGGCTGACTACGATCCAGGCTTGAATCAAATTTAGTACCGTCTTCTAAAGTACCCGTGTAATGCACCATGATTTGCTTACCAGCAACCGCTTCTTCGCCATCACCCACAACCATATCATCAATTATTAAATCAGCCATTTTATTTCCTCGTTCTCAATTTTCGTTAGATGTTGCTTCTTTCTCAAAATAATTCTGTCGCAGACGGTTTACCAGCACCGATAATAATACCAGTGCAATTAAATTTGGAATTGCCATCAGTATGTTGGTGATATCTGCAATATTCCAGACCAGATTAAGTGGCACGATTGCTCCAACAATAATCAGCACAGTATAAATAAGACGATAAGGTAACACTGCCTTTTCGCCGAACATGAATTTTACACTACGGTCACCATAATATGACCACGCAATGATGGTGGAAAACGCAAACAATGATAAACTAATACCGACCACAGCTGCACCACCCTGTCCAATTGAATGACTAAAAGCATAAGCGGTTAATGAAGCACCGGCGACACCTTCAGGCGCCGTCAGATAAGCTCCAGTCACTACAATCGCCAGACCAGTCATTGTACAAATCACCAGCGTATCTATAAACGGCTCCATCATGGCAACCAAGCCTTCACGCACAGGCTCATTTGTTTTTGCAGCAGCATGTGCCATTGGCGACGACCCCAGACCCGCTTCATTTGAGAATAGCCCCCTTGCCACACCCCAGCGAATCGCTTCTCCCACAGCTGCACCGCCTACAGCCCAGGGATTTAGCGCATGATTTAAGATTGTGCCGATGGCTGCAGGAATTGCCGTAAAGTTATTTAACAGCACTATCATAGCGGCAACAATATAAATAACAGCCATAAACGGCACGATGATACTGGCTATTTTAGCGATACGTTTTACACCACCAATGATGACCATTCCCACCATCAAAGCCATGATCACACCAACCAGCCAGCTATAGGTTTTAATTTCAGGAGCTACATAAGATAGGCCATCAACCACTGAATTAACCTGCACCAGATTACCGATCCCAAAAGATGCAATCATCGCAAAAAAAGCAAAAAATATTGCTGTGCGCTTCATACGCAGACCATGCATCAGCGTATACATCGGGCCACCAGCGACATCACCATTTTCATCAATCTCACGGAATTTAACAGCCAGCGTACTCTCAGCAAATTTCGTTGCCATACCAAAAAAAGCGGTCACCCACATCCAGAATAAGGCACCCGGCCCACCCAGACTTATAGCTGTGGCTACACCCGCAATATTACCCGTACCAACGGTTGCCGATAGTGCGGTTGAAAGCGCCTGAAAATGACTTACTTCTCCATCGCACTGCTGTTTTTTATATTTGCCACCGATCAGTGATAGCGAATGTCTGAAACCCTTTATTTGAATAAAATTAAACTTAAGCGTCAGGTACAAACCCACACCCAGCAAAATTGCCAGCGTAACTACATTCCCCCAGAGAATGCCCGCCAGTTGTCCTGTCCAGTCAGTTAAAGTCTGCAACATATCTAATCCCCGTTATTATTTTTTTTAACATTGCAGGCACAATATAACGCAGCAAGGTAAAATACAAACCCTGAACACTCAGCAACAGCTAAATGAGACCAAACAATGAATAAGATCGAATACTTTTTTGAAAACTTTCTCTGGAGCAGCAGACTCTCCGTGATGGCTGCTGTTATAGCCAGCCTGTTATCAAGTCTTGCTATGTTTTACGTGATAACAGTTGATACTGTTTCTATGATCAGCCACCTTTTAGGATACGCATCACTTGACCAGACAGAGCGATTAATTTTACGCTCAGAAACTATTACCCATGTCGTCGAATTGATTGATGGTTATCTTTTAGCAACCGTATTACTCATTTTTTCATTTGGTCTTTATGAGTTATTTATCAGTAAGATTGATGCTGCTGAGTCTTCAGAGAACTCTTCTAAAGTACTTTTTATCTCAAGCCTCGATGACCTGAAAGCACGTTTAGCAAAAGTTGTTTTAATGATATTAATTGTTAAATTTTTCGAGCATGCACTGACGATGGATTTTGCTACACCGCTTGACCTTCTACTCTTTGCAGGTGGCATTGCACTGATAGGACTCGCCTTATATTTATCTCATGCAGGTGAAGTTAAGCATTAGTCCAAAACAAAAAAGCCGGGGGACTCCCGGCTTTATTACATTCGTATAATGAAACGTTCTGCGTTAAACCATATCACTGCATAAAGGATACAAATGTTGCAACTGATGCAATATCTTCTTCACTAAGCGCTGCTGATATGGCATTCATTGGCGAATCCGGCCTGATCTTTTTTTGTTCTTTATAGGCCTTTAACGTCTTATTTATAAATTCTGACTGTTGCCCGGCTAGTCTTGGCAGATTTTGTTCACCATAACCTTTCGTACCATGACAATTTGCACATATATTTTTATATATACCTGCCCCTGATTTGTAACTAGAAGAATTAACATTTTTTAATTGAGGATTAAAAGCCACTTTCTGACTGGCATAATATAAAGCCACATTTACCCGCTCATCTTTAGTCAGGCTTTTAGCCAGTTCATTCATGACTTTATTTTTTCTTTTATCAGTTCGGAAATACTCGAACTGTGTTAAAAGATATATTGGGTTCTGTTCAGCTAAATTAGGAACGCCTGCACGGGTACTATTGCCATCTTTACCGTGGCAATACTGGCACAGCCTGACTCTTAAACCGCCTCTGAGAACGGACTCATTCAGTGTTTTGAAATCCCCAAGCTTCTGACTCATCAAGGAAACCATTTCTTCAATTGAATCGGCCGAAGCTACTGAACAGATAAAGGATGAACAAAATAGTAAGATCATCCCTTGATTAAAGCTTTTCATGCCATTCTCCATTTATTTTTATATAGAAATTATAGACAAAGAAAATGAAAAGTTGATGATCTAACTCAAGACATGACAAGTAAGACAGCAGCCTTGCTGCTGTCTACCAAAAAGAATAACTAATAACGGGTATTAATTATTCAAATGCTTACGAATAAAATCTGCCATGCGCTGAATTGCATCTTTTGATGCCAGATCATCGGCAAAAGTTCGTGAGTGTGGTGGTCTAAAATCAAAACCCCGCCCGACTCCCGGATAGACAATTAACTTAGCATCAATATTATTCTTGTTAAGAATATCAAAACTTGTTTCTAACACTCGCATGCGATGATACTGATCATCTTCACCAATAAATACGCGTATTGGCAAATTGAGATCCTCTACTTCTGGCGCAAAACCATATACTTGTGCCGGTTCAGGTGCATTCGGATCTTGCCAGTGTGGGTAATAAGAAACATAACAAGCTATATCTTTATTCTGTCGGTTAAACTTCGTCATTACTTTTAGCGAGTAATATCCGCCACGAGTATGCGAGACAACACAGGCTTTACTGGTACTGATATCTTTTCGGGCAAGCAATACATCGATACCGGCATTAAAATCATCTTCATACGAATAGACATGACGATATGGCATTGGCTCAACGAAATTAGCTTCATAAATTTTTGGCGCCAATACAACAAAGCCACGTGCAGCAATACGTTTTACCTGACGTTGTAGTAATTTATCTAAACCACGACGGCCATGCATAAAAATAATTGCCGGATATTTTTTCTTGTCCGCTGGGCGAGCAACCATCGCCGGGATAGTAATATCTGCACGATCATATTCAATAACCTCTGACACAACTTTATGATTGGTTACCTGACGAATTTGACCTTCTTCATACCAACTATCTTCCCACCACCATGATTTATCTTCTTTTTCTACATCATGGGCAACAGCACTAAAACTCATTAACGCAGCAAAAATAACTAACAGCGTTTTTTTCATTGTGTTTTCTCCTCCAGAAGCACAAAACACCAAAGAATAAATTAAAAAGGGAGCTAAAAAGCTCCCTCCTTAATAAAACTACAAATAAGTAATAAACTTATTTGTAGAAATCGATCATGCCTTCTAATGAAACAGGCTTGATCTTGTCTGCTTGACCAGCTGAACCGAAAGATTCGAAACGAGCCTTACAAATACCTTTCATTGCCGCAGTAGATTCTTTCAGGAATTTACGTGGGTCAAAGTTTGATGGGTTTTCAGACAGATGCTGACGAACAGAACCTGTAGAAGCCATACGTAAGTCAGTATCGATGTTAACTTTACGAACACCAGATTTAATACCTTCAACGATTTCTTCAACCGGAACACCGTAAGTCTGACCCATATCACCACCGAAAGAGTTGATGATTTTCAACCATTCCTGAGGCACTGAAGATGAACCGTGCATTACCAGGTGAGTGTTTGGAAGACGCGCGTGGATTTCTTTGATGCGGTCAATACGCAGGATTTCGCCAGTAGGCTCCTGAGTAAATTTGTAAGCACCGTGTGAAGTACCAATTGCGATTGCTAATGCATCACAGTTAGTCGCTTCAACAAAGTCAGCCGCTTCTTCAACACCTGTTAACAGCATGTCTAAATCAAGTTTGCCTTCAGCACCGTGACCGTCTTCTTCGCCCATTTCACCAGTTTCCAGTGAACCCAGGCAACCTAACTCACCTTCAACTGAAACACCGCCAGCGTGAGCCATTTTTACAACTTCTTTTGTTACTTCAACGTTGTACTCGAAAGAAGAAGGCGTCTTCATGTCAGCCATTAAAGAACCATCCATCATTACTGATGAAAAACCTGACTGGATAGAACGCAAACATACAGCTGGCTCTGAACCATGATCCTGATGCATAACAACAGGAATGTGTGGGTACATTTCAATTGCAGCAGAAATCAGGTGACGCAGAAACGGTTCACCTGCATAAGAACGAGCACCAGCAGAACCCTGCATGATAACCGGGCTGTTAGCTTCGTCCGCAGCTTGCATGATAGCGTGAACCTGCTCCATGTTGTTTACGTTAAAAGCTGGCATGCCGTAGCTGTTTTCAGCAGCATGATCTAATAATTGTCTAAGTGAAATCAGAGCCATTTCTGTTTCTCCTGTTTAGTTTTTAAAATTTATAACACATTTTGTATCAATACATTTTTAATGTTTTGATACGAATAATCTAAAAATCTGTATTAGGTCCGTTAAGCCCCAATACGTACAATCTTCATTGAATTAGTGCCGCCATCGATACCAACCTTGTCACCTTTAGTGATTACGATCAGATCATCTTTGTAAACAACATCTTTTTCCAATAATACTTTTTGCGCATGAGCACTCAATTGATACTGTTTAATATCATCAATATTAATACTCATCGGGTAAACACCACGATACAACGTCATACGACGCTTTGTTTGCTCGTGCTGCGTCAACGCATAAATCGGAATACCCGAACTAATACGCGACATCCATAACGGTGTAGAACCTGATTCCGTCATTGCTGCAATTCCATCAACTTTAAGATGGTTGGCAGTATACATCGCTGCCATCGCCACAGCCTCATCAACTCGACCAAACGTAAGGTCAACACGGTGATCAGATACTCGTGTCGAGCGCGCTTTTTCAGCTTCTTCACAAATACGGCCCATCGCCTCAACCACTTTAGCAGGATATTTACCCGCTGCGGTTTCACCAGACAACATAACCGCATCAGTACCATCAAGCACAGCATTTGCTACATCAAAAACTTCAGCACGTGTAGGAATCGGGTTTTCGATCATCGATTCCATCATTTGCGTTGCAGTAATCACAACACGATCCATGCTACGTGCACGCTTGATCAGGTCTTTCTGGATTGCTGGTAATTCAGCATCACCAATTTCAACACCTAAATCACCACGAGCAACCATGATTACTTCTGAGGCTTCGATAATTTCATCGATGACATCTAATGCTTCGGCACGTTCTATTTTAGAAACAATCGCACCATGACCACCAGCATCACGTAACAACTTACGACATTCAATCACATCGCTTGCTGAGCGCGGGAAAGATACAGCAACAAAATCCGCTTCAATTTTTGCAGCAGAAATAATATCTCTTTTATCTTTATCGGTTAAAGCTGGTGCAGACAAACCTCCGCCCTGCAGATTGATACCTTTGTTATTTGATAAAGGACCGGTGTGCATCACTTTGGTATGTACTTCGTGACCAACGACTTCAGTCACTTCAAGCACCATACGACCATCATCCAGCAATAAAACATTACCCGGACGAACATCACCTGGTAAACGTTTGTAAGTCAGACCAACACGTTCGTTTGTGCCTTCTTCATCACCCAGATCAGCATCAAGAATAAACTTGTCACCTTCAACCAGATTTACTTTGCCTTCTTTAAATTTACAGGTACGAATTTTTGGACCCTGTAAATCAACCAGTACACCAATTGCTTTATCATGTTTATCGGCAAACTTTCTAATATTATCCGCACGAAACTTTTGTTCTTCAAAAGAACCGTGTGAAAAATTTAAACGCACAACATCAACACCGGCCACTACCAGTGCTTCTAAAACTTTAAGGTCGTCAGTTGCCGGCCCTAGAGTTGCGACAATCTTAGTTCTGCGCAACATAATCTCCTAAATGAATAACTAAAAATGGAGACCCCCTGGCCTCCATAACTTTTTCTGTGTTACTTTGCCTGAGCTTCTAACATTGCTACTGCAGGTAAAGTTTTGCCTTCTAAGTATTCTAAGAACGCGCCACCAGCAGTTGAGATGTAAGATACTTTATCAAAGATGTCATACTTCTGGATTGCAGCGATTGTGTCACCACCGCCCGCAAGACTGAAACCAGCAGATTCTGCGATTGCCATTGAAACAGTCTTAGTACCTTCACCAAACTGATCAAACTCGAATACGCCAACCGGACCATTCCAGACAATCGTTCCAGCTTTCTTAATAATGTCAGCTAATACATTTGCAGAGTCAGGGCCGATATCAAAAATCATGTCATCAT
>Ga0316206_1002709_pt1 | contig 11294 bp, 12 predicted proteins | sample 6monthpyrite_MG_FD_204942 | JGI IMG/M metagenome (GOLD analysis project Ga0316206, IMG submission 204942) | Microbial mat bacterial communities from mineral coupon in-situ incubated in ocean water Damariscotta River, Maine, United States -... | ecosystem: Environmental > Aquatic > Marine >...
GATCGACTTACTAGAGTCTTCTGCATACGCAGCACAACTAAACACAATAAATATAATGATGTGAAATAATATTTTCATATTTAGCTCTAACGTTTGAGTTAACGGGCGATGCGCGTTTTGTGCGCAGCGTCCGGCCCATGCTTTTTATGGGCGAAGTTGAACGACTTGTTATAGATTTTTATTGTTTCACACATGAATCAGCAAACCACTGACCAAACATTGATAAAGAAATTCTCGTTCTTCGAACTAGATGACCGCCTTCTAATTCCAATTTAGAATATTTATCAGGAGGTTCGATTTTGAAATTTGGATTTATATTGACAATATTCTTAGTTTGTAAATCTTGTGTAAGCGCTAGATGATGTGAGTGATCGCCAAAATCATCGAACGAAAAGTTGGAATATAACCTTCGGACTATTAAGTTTTCGTCTTTTTTAATTATATCGTCGGTTATTTGGTCTGATTCTTTAAGTGCTTTTATTAGCTTTGCTTGTAATGGAGAAAGGTTTTTTATTAGGTCTGGGAAAAGAGGATTTAGTTTAGATGCCTCTCTTGAATCAATAGCTTTGCTCATTAATTCTTCGAACAGACTCATTAGAGGGCTATCATCTTCAGTAAAAGCAAATGCTTCCATAACTGGCTTTGCAATATTTGCAGTTGCTGGTTGTTGAAATTCTTCAGGTACTTTATTACGCACGCGGTCACAAAAATCGCCGAATCTATCTTGATATGCACCAAGAAGTTGTATTGGCGCTGTGAATAGCCTAAAAGTTTTAACTGCATCTTGAGTTAAACCACCTAGCTCTTTCATCGCAGGAGATACAGCATCTTTATATGAATCTTTAGCTATTTCAGAATCAATAATTTTACCAACACCGGTTAGGTCACTGATTTCATTATTTGACATGATGCTTCCTTTATCTATAACTTGTTAATAGGATGCCACCTAAGACCTCCTATTTTTCTACTATATTCACCCTTCTAAGGCGCCCTATTGGGGTATTAAGTAGAAAAAGGTGCCTTGGAGCATTCCTTTTTATTATAATTTTTTACTTAAGACTGCCTATTACGATATTTAAGGGGTAAAAGGTGCCTTAATGCTGAGATTATCATAATATAAGACTACCTATTATGATATTCAATGAGAAAAGTAGCCGTACATAAGATATAACTTATTCGCTAAAAAGGATTTTAGTCATGGATGAATCAACCACTTTTCGGCCTAGCGCAGCAAGGCTTATGGATCAGGTACGTGAAACACTTCGGTTTTATCATTACGCTTATAGCACTGAAAAATCGTATGTTGATTGGATTGTTAGGTTTATACGTTTTAATGAAAAGAGACATCCTAAGGACATGGGTAAGCGTGAGATAGAACGCTTTTTAAGTCACCTTGCTACTAATCGTGATGTTGCTGCATCAACACAAAATCAAGCCTTTAATGCGATTATCTTTCTCTATAAGAAAGTTCTTGATATTCAAATCGACCTTGATATTCGTGCCAGGCGCTCAAGTAAAGTTAAAGTGTTACCCACTGTATTAAGTAAAGATGAAGCCGCGTCTTTAATATCTTGTATGTCTGGCACTGCGAAACTATTAGGAGGCTTGATGTATGGCTCTGGTTTGCGCTCTTTGGAGGTCATTCGTTTACGTATTCATGATATTGATTTCGACAATAATCAGATTTACGTTCGTAACCCAAAAGGTGGAAAAGACCGAACCACTATATTCCCTGATGTATTACACCAGCCTATTCGGAGCCAAATTGAAAAAGTTAAAACTATCCATGATAAAGATTTAACTGAAGGCTATGGCGAAGTTTATTTACCCACTGCCTTAAAACGAAAATATACTAAAGCAGCTGTTTCTTTTAACTGGCAATATCTCTTCCCATCCAAGGTACTCTCAGCTGACCCGCGTTCTCGTAAAATTATGCGCCACCATATCAATAAAAGTGTATTACAAAAAGCCGTTAGTAACGCTAATAAGAAAGCTAATATTGTTAAACGTGTATCACCGCATACACTACGGCACAGTTTTGCAACGCATTTGCTAGAAAAGGGAGAGAATATTCGAATACTGCAAACTTTACTTGGGCACAAGGATGTAAAAACTACTGAAATTTATACTCATGTCATGCAAAAGAATCATGACAACATTAAAAGCCCTCTTGATGACATACTGAATTTTGATGACTAATATTGCTTAACCCTACTGTTTACGTATTCTATTTTTCAGATAGTGGTAACGTTACTCGTTTACCTTATGCTAAATGGATTAGAATTCGTTCCGGCAAAGAAATTGCAGATAACTTTGCCAGTAAATCTATCCATATTGCCTATGCTTATATTTTACTTAATAATCGACTACCTGATTATTGCCCACGTATTGAGGGCGGAATTTATTATTTTGACAAATCGGGTCGTATTAAGAATTACATGACATATTTTGACCTATTTGAAGATATGGATGAAGACTCTACTGGCATTATAAATTTAAAGAACTGTAAGAAGAAAAAAGAATATTCCGAAAAATACTGCTGGCAGCTCGATTCAAAACAAATACAGCTTGTGATTGATTGTATCTGGGGATATGTATGAATTTGTTTTTATATTAATGGTGGTTATTTTTCTGTTGCCTACATGGAAGTAGGTAAGGAGCGTGAGCAGGACGCGGAAGCTTTGCTGCTGACAGAAAAGTGACCTGCTGTCGGTCAGCTACCGACGCCTTTAGATTTAGATTTTGGTTTTTTAAGAGCTACCTAAAAAAACTTACGTTTTTTTACCACTAGTAATAGTCTCAAACGCCGCCGTCCCCACAACAATCCCCCCACCAACAACCGTCGTCCACTCCGGCATTTCAGACAAAAACAACGCCGCAAACAACGTCCCGTAAACCACCTGCATGCAACCAACTAACCCTGCCGTCTTCGCTTTTAAATGCAAAAGACTGTGCGCAAATAAAGTATGCGGTAAAGCCGTAAAAAATATACCCAGCACGATTAATAACAACCACTGATTATTCGTAACGTCTGGAATCACGCTACCGGAGAATGGTAACAACATCACCATCACCGCAATGGTTTGATAAAACAACGCATGACGAGCCGGGTAACCGGTGAAGTATCGGCCATGAATAATGTTTCGCATGGCGAATAAAAACGCGGAAAGCACACCCCAGAAAACACCCTGAGCTGTTTCATTATCAATCGTAAATTCCGGTACCAGCAGGTAGATGCCAAACAAAACCATCAATGCACTGATGATGTCTTTGATGTGTGGTTTTTCACCGTGGAAAAAGGGTTCGAGAAACACGGTGATAACCGGGTAGGTGTAAAGTGAAATGATACCGATCGCAATTGATGATGTTTGCATGGCATGGAAATAGGTGACCCAGTGCGTGCCCAGGAATATGCCGAGTAGCAGAGCAATCAAATAATCACGGGTTTTATTGAGTAAAAGCGATTCTTTTAATAGCTTTATGTAAATACCAATTGCAATGATGGCGAAAATGCTTCGTAACAAGGTTATTTCTACAGCTGTTAGTGTAATCAGCTTGGAGAATAAGGCGGTTAGGCCAAAGATAAGTACGGCGCTGTGTACTGAGAGCAGGCCTTCGGTGTGATTTTTCATTAGGTGTTTCCGTGAGATATGACTGTATTTTAACCTGATAGCGATATGACTTGATATAATTAACGCCCTTATCAACTAACTACTGAGTGACACGTTGGAAAATTACGATGTGATTGTGCTGGGTGCGGGTGCGTCTGGTTTAATGTGCGCAATGACGGCGGGCCAGAGAGGTCGACGTGTTCTTGTGCTCGATCGAAGTAATAAAATTGGTAAAAAAATTCTGATGTCTGGCGGTGGCCGCTGCAATTTCACAAACTATTCAGTTGAGTCTGATAATTACATCAGCGCTAATCCGCATTTTGTTAAGTCGGCATTACACCAGTACACGCAATGGGATTTTATTGCGCTGGTGCAGAAATATGATATTGCGTTTCACGAGCGTGATCATGGTCAGTTGTTTTGTGATGATAGCGCGAAAGATATTCTGAATATGTTAAAAACAGAATGTGATGAGGTCAGTGTAGAAATAAAAACACGCTGTGAATGCAACAAAATTTATTATAACGAAAAATTTTATTTAGAGACCAGTTCTGGACAATTCAGCTGTGATTCTCTGGTGGTGGCTACCGGGGGCTTATCGATTCCGACACTGGGCTCATCCGGTTACGGTTATGAAGTGGCGCAGCAGTTTGGCCATGAATTAATAGCAGTCAGAGCAGGTCTGGTGCCTTTTACTTTTAGTGACTGGTTTAAAGGCGTGACTGAAAAATTATCCGGTACCGCGGTGAAGGTAACAGTCAGTACCGAGGATCAAAGTTTTACAGAGAATATTTTATTCACCCATCGCGGATTAAGTGGGCCTGCCATTTTACAAATTTCAAATTACTGGCATCAGGGGCAGAAGATTCTTATCAATTTGTTACCAGATGTGAATGCAGAACAATTACTTTTAAGTTTTAAAGTTGATCATGCGAAAGCGAAATTAAAAAACTTATTATCAAAATATTTGCCATCGGCACTGGTTAGTGAGCTTGAGGACAAGTTTTGGACGCAATATGCAGATAAACCGGTGGCCGAGATACCAGATATAGTTATGGTTGAGATTTCAGGATTTCTCTCTTCGCTTGAGTTAAAGCCATCCGGCACCGAAGGCTACAGAACGGCTGAAGTCACGCTGGCAGGGGTCAGTACTGATGATATTTCATCTAAAACAATGGAATCAAAAAGACAGCGTGGGCTGTATTTGATTGGAGAAGTGCTTGATGTTACAGGACATTTAGGCGGGTATAATTTTCAATGGGCCTGGTCATCGGGCTATGTTGCCGGTCTTTCTGTTTGATTCTTTATTGGTATATTAGCTGTTTATAATGAACGGTTGATGCATCTATGTTGGCCTAAAAATGAGCTATAGTTAGTGGTATTAAAAATAATAATAATTCGTTAATTCTGAGTGGGCATAAATAATGAAAGCTTTCGGTTTAGAGTCTGTCATGAGAGGCGGGGTATATAAGGTTGTCTTGCTGCTTCTGGTTTCAATAGGTGTTGAAGCGAGTGAAATTGAAATAAAATCTCCAGAGCATATTGCTGGTGTAACCAAAGTGGGTGCGGAAGGGGTTATCGAGTTAATCGAACGAATTGAAAATATAGTTCTTGTTGATTCAAGGATTCCTGGCGACAGGCAAAAAGGTTATATCGAATCATCAGTTAGTTTGCCTGATACAAAAACTAACTGTAAAACATTGTCTAAAATTATCCCTAAAAAATCCAGAGCTGCCTTGTTTTATTGTAACGGCATAAAATGTGGCAGAAGCGCGATTGCAATCGAAATAGCTAAAAAGTGTGGCTATAAAGAACTTTATTGGTTCAGAGGCGGGTTTGAAGTCTGGATTAAAAAAGGCTTTCCGTTTATTAAACAATAAACGTAGCTGATATGAAATCTTATTCTATGCGTTCCAGCTTGCTTATTACCATTGTGATAATGGGATTGCTTTGTGTGGGCCTGACTTTATTCACGGGTGAAATTTATCTTCAACAGACTCTGGACAACAGGGAGGAGACATTTTCTGAGCTGGCTGAACTTGAGGTGCATAACCTGTGGGATAAACTGAAAGAAGAGACCAAATCGCTTGGTTTGTCAGTCCAGTCCAGTACTGATTTTAGAAAAGCAGTAAAAAATAATATTATACCTGATGCTGAGAAAGCGCTGAATGATCATTTTCATCGGGCTTATGTAACACTGGGTATTTTGAATCTGACAAAATTAATTGTTTATGACAAAGATTTCAATAAGCGCTTTCAGTCGTCAGAAGGTGAGGTGGTTAATGATGATGTCTGCCCGTTAATTATAAAAAATGCAAGAAAGCGAACAGGCGTTTCCAGGTTTAAAACGATCCATCAGGTTTGCAATTATGGAGAAGAGCTTAGGCTGGTAACAATAGTTCCTGTTGGTGGTTTGCGTCTCAAAGGTTATCTGTTAGTTGTTATTGATCCATTAAATAATCTGACTCAAGCTGAAGAAGGGTTGGGTATACCGGTAATGATTAAGAATAGTGTTGAGGGCTTGCTGTTTAAATCTGATAACTGGCCAGATTCGAACTCAATGAATAACACCATGCTGGTTCATTATTCCAATCGTGCAGGTAATAAAAAACCGGTGGCGCACTTTTATTTTGCTTCTGATGTAACCGACTTAAAAGAAAACCTGTTTAGAACCCGCCTGGGTCTGATTAGTTTTGTTGTTATGGCGACATTGATTGCGATGGTTGTGGCTTTGGGTCTGTTCAGGCAAACAATTATAAAACCGCTGGATACAATAAATTCGTATCTACATAAAGTAAGAAGTAACAAAAAATACTTAAATGATGAATTAAAAGTGTCTGGTAGCAAAGAGCTGGTGAGTCTTGCTGACGAAATGAACACTATGAGTTTTGAGCTTAGCCGTCTTTATAATGAATTTGAGGAAATGGCGTTTACTGATTCGTTAACCGGTATTCCGAACAGAGCCTTGTTATTTGATCGGCTAGAGCAGATAACGCAATTCGCAAAGCGGGATAAAGCACAAAGTGAATTCATGTTGATGATGCTGGATCTGAATAAGTTTAAAGCCGTTAATGACGAGCTGGGGCATCATGTTGGTGATTTACTTCTGGTCGCTGTTGCTGAGAGACTGCAGTCAGCGCTGAGAACCTCAGATACGGTTGCAAGAATCGGCGGTGATGAGTTTTCGATTATATTATATGCGGTAAAAGACAGAGATGTTGCTGTTAGTGTTGCGGATAAAATTACGGCATTGATGAATGAGTTATTTGTAATAGAAGGGCATCAGCTGGATGTGGGTATGAGTATTGGTATCGCACGTTTTCCGCATGATGGCAATAACAGCGAAGAAATTATGCACAGTGCGGATATGGCCATGTATCACGCAAAAAGAAATAAAATGCCCTATATCTTTTTCGACGGTATTTCCGGGTAAATTTAAATAACCTGTTTGTTTCTTAAACTTTTAACAGCTGTTTTATTTCATTAATGTTCGTTGGCTTCTTCTGGAATGGCTTCACAGTTCTCGCTTTCTTTAACAACGGTTAGTATTTTTTCGGGTGGTTTCCAGTGCACTAATGAATGCTCAGGTTAAGTGTCTGAGCTGAAAAGATTTAGTTGTTGATTAAGACCAGATTGTCGCGATGAATTAATTCCTGCTCATCAATGTAGCCAAGGATTTTTTCAAAGTCTTTACTGCCATGGCCTTTTATTTTTTGACTTTCCTGCGAGCTGTAATTAACCAGTCCACGTGCAACTTCATTGCCATCTTTATTGATGCATGAAATCAGGTCGCCACGTAAAAACTGGCCACTGACTTTAGTTATGCCGACTGAAAGCAAGCTGCTGCCTTTGGATTGAAGCCCGTTAACTGCGCCATCATCCAGTGTAACGGTACCGCTTGGTCTTAAGTGGCCGGCCAGCCATTGCTTGCGAGCCGCTAAGGTTTCGGTTGATGGTGTCAGGAAGGTGCCGATGTTTTCTGAGTCGCGCAGACGCATCAGCACATTGTCTTCTTTACCGCTGGCAATGACAGTACTGCAACCAGAACGAGCGGCTCTTTGTGCGGCTGTAATTTTTGTTGTCATGCCGCCCATGCCCAGATTGCCGCTGCTTGGGCCAGCCATTTTAATCAGTTCTGGATTTTCTACGTCGGCCTGTTCGATCAGTTTTGCATCGTCGTGTTCAGGTGATTTGTCATACAGGCCTTGTTGATCGGTCAGTATGATTAACGCATCGGCTTCAACAAGATTAGCGACCAGTGCGGCTAAGGTATCATTGTCGCCAAAGCGGATTTCATCAGTAGCAACCGTATCGTTTTCATTAATGATTGGAACCGTGCCGAGACTAAGCAGTGTTTTTAATGTGCTGCGTGCATTCAGGTAACGTTCGCGATTAGAAAGATCATCGTGTGTTAATAAGATTTGAGCGGTATGAATATTGTGCTGCTGAAAGCAGGTTTCATAGGCCTGAACCAGACCCATCTGACCGACTGCTGCAGCGGCTTGTAATTCATGTATGGCGTTTGGTCTTTGTGTCCATCCAAGGCGTGCCATGCCTTCGGCAACAGCACCTGAAGAAACCAGTAAACATTGGATGCCAGATTGTTGTAATTGATGCATTTGATCGCTCCAGGCTTTTATTGCCTCACGATCAAGTCCTTTACCCTGGTTGGTAACTAACGAGCTGCCAATTTTAATGACCCAGCGTTTCGTCTGGCTCAGTTGTTTCCGGTTCACGTTGATTCTCTTCAATGTAATTCATAATGGCAAAGGTTAATTCGTTAGTGCCATCACCACTAATACCAGAGATTCTAAAGACAGGGCCCTGCCAGTTCAATTCTTTTATGATGCGATCGCAGATTTCGTCCTGCTCATCATCATTAATTAAATCGAGTTTGTTTAAAACTAACCAGCGGGTTTTTGCGCTTAACTCTGGGCTGTATACGTCCAGTTCTTTTAATATTTTTTTCGCATCTTCAACCGGGTCGCTGTCATCCATCGGCGCGATATCGATTAAATGCAACAGAATACGGGTACGCATCAGGTGCTTTAAGAAGCGATGACCCAGGCCTGCACCATCAGCGGCGCCTTCAATTAAACCGGGAATGTCGGCAATTACAAAACTACGCAATGCATCAACACGTACCACACCAAGGTTGGGGTGGATGGTGGTGAAAGGATAGTTTGCTACTTTGGGCTTGGCAGCAGACACGGCGCGAATTAATGTTGATTTGCCAGCATTCGGTAAACCAAGCAGGCCCACATCGGCCAGTACTTTTAATTCCATTTTTAACTGACGTCGTTCACCATCGCTGCCCGGCGTGGTTTTCCGTGGTGCACGATTGGTTGAACTTTTGAAGCGCGTATTGCCGAGACCGTGCCAGCCACCTTTAGCGACGAGCAGTTGCTGGCCTTCTGTGACGATGTCGCCAATCAGTTCTTCAGTATCAACATCGTAAATAAGGGTGCCAACGGGAACATGAACAAAAGCATCTTCACCGCTTTTACCGGTGCGGTTGGCACCTTTTCCGGCTTTGCCGTCTTCAGCATGATATGTCCGCACCGTCCTGAAATCAGCCAGTGTGTTGATGTTGTGGTCGCCGACCAGATAAACATCGCCGCCGTCTCCGCCATCACCACCGTCAGGGCCGCCTCGTGGAATATACTTTTCACGGCGAAAACTCATGCAGCCATTACCGCCGTCACCGGAAATCACTTTAATTGTGGCTTCATCAACAAATTTCATTGATAGGGGTCTCGTTAGTAACGTTGAGTAAGGACTGTCTTAGTCGGACAGTGTAGTGGAATTTTAGAAAATTGATTTGCAGTATGCAAAAAAGCCCCGCTATAAATATAACGGGGCTTTTTTCAATGATAATCACTCCGAAGAGTGAAAGATCATTTAGTCAGCAACAACGCTCACGTGTTTGCGGTTCTTAGGGCCTTTTACTTCGAAAAGTATTTTGCCATCAGCTTTCGCAAATAATGTGTGGTCACGACCCATACCAACATTGGTACCAGCGTGTACTTTAGTGCCGCGTTGACGAATGATGATGTTGCCAGCAATTACTTCCTGGCCGCCAAATAACTTAACGCCTAAGCGTTTCGAATTACTGTCGCGACCATTCTTAGTACTACCGGCGGCTTTCTTATGTGCCATTAGACTATGCCTCTATTGATTAACCAGCAATGCTGGCAATTTCGATTTCAGTGTAATACTGGCGGTGTCCAGTACGTTTCTGGCTGTGCTTACGACGTCGGAACTTCATAATCTCAACTTTCTTAGCACGGCCCTGCGATTTAATCGTCGCAGTCACTTTGCTACCATCAAGGTATGGAGTGCCAATTTTAACGTCGCTGCCATCAGCAATCATTAACACTTTATCTAGGTCAACCGAAGCGCCTGCTTCACCTTCAAGTTTTTCAACACGAAGAGTAAGGCCTTCAGTTACTTTATATTGTTTGCCACCGGTAGCTACTACAGCGTACATGGACGGTAACTCCAAAAATCTGTTTACAGGAAAGGGCGGGAATTTTACTGGCAGATCGGTCTGCGGTCAATGTTTGTTCGCATATAATTGCTAATATACAAAAATAATGCGGTAAATTATTTGGTTTTTAGCGATATTTGGCTGGTATTTAGCCATCAGGCTGATTATTATCCGCCTTTTCGCAGAAAAATTAACCGGATTCATGAATATAAACGAGATTAAAGATTTAACCGATGCCGATATGCTGGCCGTCGATGAGCTGATTAAAAAGCGTTTATATTCAGAAGTCGTTCTGGTGAACCAGGTTAGCCAGTATATTGTGAATTCCGGCGGTAAGCGCCTGAGACCGCTGCTGGCGTTATTATCGGCCAATGCCTATGGCTATCAAGGTGACGGGCATTTCGCGCTGGCAGCCATCGTAGAATTTATTCATACAGCGACTCTATTACATGATGATGTGGTCGATGAGTCGGTGTTACGCCGTGGCAATGAAACGGCGAACGCATTATTCGGCAATGCCGCGAGTGTACTGGTCGGTGATTTCCTGTATTCGCGTTCATTTCAGATGATGGTGGAGCTGGATAATTTCAAAATTATGGAAATTTTGTCTGAAAGCACCAATATTATCGCCGAAGGTGAAGTGCTGCAGCTGATGAACTGCCATGATGCCGACACCACTGAAGACCGTTATATAGAAGTCATTCATTTCAAGACTGCAAAATTATTTGAAGCAGCCACCAGATTAGGTGCTGTTATCTGTAATCGCCCTGAAGCAGAAGAAAAAGCCATGGCCTCATATGGCATGCATCTGGGTACTGCATTTCAGCTGATTGATGATGTGCTTGATTACAGTTCTTCAAGTGAGGAGATGGGTAAAAACGTTGGCGATGATCTGGCCGAAGGTAAACCCACGCTGCCATTAATTTATGCGATGCGTAATGGTAATGCTGAGGAAGAAGCGATAGTCAGAAAGGCGATTGAAGAAGGTGGCCTGGATTATATTGATGATGTTATGGCTATTATCAAAAAGACCGGTGCGATTGAATACACTGAGAATGCGGCAAAACGTGAAGCAGAGTTAGCGATTGAGCAGCTGGCGCATTTGCCTTCGTCAGATTATAAAGATGCACTTATTACATTGGCGGAATATTCGGTTAATAGATCGTTTTAGGTTTTTTCATTTTAACTTGTCG
>Ga0316206_1002710_pt1 | contig 11292 bp, 10 predicted proteins | sample 6monthpyrite_MG_FD_204942 | JGI IMG/M metagenome (GOLD analysis project Ga0316206, IMG submission 204942) | Microbial mat bacterial communities from mineral coupon in-situ incubated in ocean water Damariscotta River, Maine, United States -... | ecosystem: Environmental > Aquatic > Marine >...
GAAAGACATGTACGCGGTAATTGAAACCGGTGGTAAACAATATCGAGTTACTGAAGGCCAGTATCTTAAAGTAGAGAAACTTGGTCTTGAAGAAGGTGCTTCGCTAGAAATCGACAAAGTTTTAATGGTTGCTAATGGTGACGACATTAAAGTGGGTGCGCCTTACGTTGCTGGCGGTAAAGTGACTGCGAAAGTGAAAAGTGTTGGTCGTGGCAAGAAAATCCGCATCATCAAATTCCGTCGCCGTAAGCATTCTCGTACAACACAAGGACACCGTCAGTCCTTTACAGAAATCGAAATTACTGGCATCTCTGCAGCTTAATTTCAACATCAAGAATTTTAAGAAATATTGAGGTAATACAATGGCTCATAAGAAAGCAGGTGGTAGTACTAATAACGGACGCGATTCCGTATCCAAACGCCTTGGTGTTAAACGTTTCGGTGGCGAAAGCGTATTAGCAGGTAACATTTTAATCCGTCAACGTGGTACTAAGGTTCATCCTGGTAAGAACGTTGGTATTGGTAAAGACGACACACTTTTTGCAAAAGCAGACGGCGTCGTACTTTTCCAAAAGAAAGGACCAAAGATGCGTTCTTTTGTGAGTATTGTTCCAGCTGAATAATCAGTAAAACAAACTCGCAAATAAATGCCCCGTCCTAGCAAAACTAGGTCGGGGTTTTTTGTTTTAGCTTCACGAATAGTGAGGAGCCAGATAACGGCGTTTACCCTCTGTTTAATATGGTCAACGTTGGGCACGATGAAAACCTTCCTCAAAATGCTCATTTACTAAATGTAAATTGCGCTTTTTCGTCGGATTTTGCCTTGTTCTCTGGCTCCACACTATCCGTGATAATCCACATATAAAATATAATTTTTGTAGGTTAGATTTCGATCTGACAACTAAGTTGGTATATAGAATGAAATTCGTAGATGAAGCGACAATTAAAGTAGAAGCAGGCAAGGGCGGTAACGGCATTGTTAGTTTTCGTCGCGAAAAATATATCGAGCTGGGTGGCCCAGATGGTGGTGACGGCGGTGATGGTGGTAGTGTCTTTTTAGTTGGCGATGTAAATTTAAATACATTGGTTGATTTTCGCTATTCACGCCAATACAAAGCAGAAAATGGCGGCTCAGGTGGTCGCCGTCGAATGACCGGGCGCGGTGGTGATGATCTTTATATTAAAGTTCCGCTTGGCACCAGTGTTTACGATGAAGAAACCGAAGAGCTCATTGGCGATGTAACCGAAGTCGATCAAGAACTCTGTGTTGCGCAAGGTGGCTTTCATGGTATCGGCAATGTGCGTTATAAAAGCAGTACCAATCGTGCGCCACGCCAGGCTAAACCGGGTACACCGGGTGAAGCGCGCACCTTAAAATTAGAAATGAAAGTGCTTGCCGATGTCGGTTTGTTAGGTTTACCGAATGCGGGTAAATCAACCTTAATCAGTTCAGTTTCTGGTGCTCGCCCTAAGGTGGCGAATTATCCTTTTACCACATTGCATCCGAACCTGGGTGTGGTGAGTGTTGATGTTAGTCGTAGTTTTGTCATGGCTGATATTCCGGGAATTATTGAAGGAGCCGCAGAAGGTGCCGGTTTAGGTATACAATTTTTAAAACATGTTTCACGTACACGTTTATTATTGCATCTTGTTGATATTGCACCACCCGATGAAAGTGATGATCCTTATGATGCGGTTCGCATTATCGAAAAAGAAATGCTGCGCTTTAGCCCGGAACTTGCAGAGTATGAACGCTGGTTGGTAATTAATAAAATTGATTTATTGCCGGAAGATGAGCGCGAACAAACTTGTGATGATTTGATTAAACGTTTAGATTGGAAAGGGAAAGTTTTTAAGCTTTCTGCTATCAGTAAACAAGGGACAAAGGATTTATGTTTTAAAATAATGGATTATGTTGAAGAGCAAAAAGAATTGGCGTTAGCTGAAGATGAAAATGCAGAGGAAGTAAAAATAGATTAAAAGTAGAATAATAAAAACTACTATCATTGCGAAGGAATAAAATGACTGCGGCAATCTCAAGTTCAGCGTTATATTTATGAGATTACGTCAGCCATTTTATTCCCCCGATGCCAGAAACTGCGGAGCAGGTTAGGGTAATACTGACGAAACGCGCAGCGGTTCATTAAGTGTAATGACAAAGAATAAAATAATCAATCATGAATAAACGACAACACATAAAAAACACAAAACGCTGCGTCATAAAAATTGGTAGTGCCTTGTTAACAAATGATGGTGCCGGTTTAAATATGGCGGGCATCGCTACCTGGGTTAAACAAATATCTCACTTACGCAAGAGTGGTATCGAAGTTGTTTTAGTTTCCTCGGGAGCCGTTGCCGAAGGCATGTGTCGTTTAGGCTTAACAAAACGGCCTGAGTCTTTACACGAATTACAGGCTGCAGCTGCCGTTGGACAAATGGGCTTGATTCAATCTTATGAGTCTGAATTCCAAAAATATGATTTACACACAGCACAAATACTTTTAACGCATGATGATTTATCAAATCGCCAGCGTTATTTGAATGCTCGCACGACTATACGTAGTTTGCTTGAGCTTGGTGTCGTTCCCATTATTAATGAGAACGATACTGTGGTTACCGATGAAATTCGCTTCGGTGATAATGATACACTGGCGGCACTTGCTGCTAATTTAATTGAAGCGGATTATTTATTAATTCTTACCGATCAAAATGGTTTGTTCGATCGAAATCCACGTGAGCATAGCGACGCAAAACTTATTTCGGAAGCCTCCGCAGATGATAACTCATTAGCAGCAATGGCTGAAGGTGGAGCAGGTACATTTGGTCGTGGTGGTATGGCAACAAAAGTGAGTGCTGCAAAGTTGGCCGCGCGTTCTGGCACCTCGACATTAATTGCCGCAGGTAATGAAAAAAACATTATAGAAAAAATGTTTGCTGGCGAAGAGCATGGTACTTTGCTTTATGCAGATGAAAATCCAATAACAGCACGTAAGCAGTGGTTGGCTGGTCATTTGCAAATTAAAGGTCAACTCATTTTAGATAACGGTGCCGTTAAAATGCTTTGTGGCTCTGGCAGCAGTTTACTCGCTGTCGGTGTGATGGCGGTGAAAGGTTATTTTAGTCGTGGTGAAATAGTGAGTTGCATGTCTGTTGATGGAGAAGAAATAGCACGAGGTTTGGTTAACTATGACTCGAGTGAGATAGAAAAAATCAAAGGTAAGGCGAGTAATGAAATCGAGTCTATTTTAGGTTATTTTGATGATGCAGAATTAATGCATCGAGATAATTTAGTCTTAATTTAAATCGGTAGAAACAAAAAAGCCGTTTCATTTTGAAGCGGCTTTTTTATGAATACTATTAAAAGTATTAAATTACATTGCGTGAACACGGGTGTTCAAACGGCTTTTATAACGTGCAGCTTTGTTCTTGTGAATTAAGCCTTTATTGCTCGTTTTATCGATAACAGAAACCGCAGCCTTATAAGCTGTAGTTGCTTCATCTTTATTGCCAGCAGAAATGGCAGCCAATACTTTCTTAAGAGAAGTACGGAACATTGCACGGTAGCCTGCATTGCGTTGACGATGAGTTTCCGCCTGACGGGCACGTTTTTTTGATTGCGCTGTATTAGCCAAAGTAAGTCTCCTGACTCAAATCTGATACTGGAAAGCCGCGTATTTTGGCGATTTCGACCCTGTTTGTCAATGCTAATATGGCTTAATTATAAGTAATTTAAATTTTATTGGGTTGGACGATTTAGCGTGTTATCCTGCTAACAAATCAAGTAAAAACAGTAGCTTACCAAGCTTTTTTAGCCATTTAGAGTCAAAAATACAGAAATTCAATGGGATTATTTAAATCAACCGCTGTTGTAAGTAGCATGACCATGCTTTCACGCATCTTCGGATTAGCGCGCGATATGGTTTTTACCCGCTATTTTGGGGCGGATGCGGGTACCGATGCTTTTTTAGTCGCCTTCAAAATCCCTAACTTCCTACGTCGTTTATTCGCCGAAGGCGCCTTTTCTCAGGCTTTTGTTCCTGTTTTGACCGAAGTAAAGACTGAACAGGGGGACGAAGCGGTATCGGAGTTAGTTCGTCATACATTGGGGACGCTGGCAGGCATTTTATTTATTATGTCGGTAATTGGCGCTATCGCCACGCCTATTTTGGTGATGATTTTTGCCCCCGGCTTTATCGATCAAAGTGAAAAATTTGATTTAACCACCGATATGCTGCGCATTACTTTCCCATATATCCTATTTATGTCATTAACCGCATTATCGGCCGGAATATTAAACAGTTACGGCCGTTTTGCTGTTCCCGCTTTTACCCCTGTCCTGCTGAATATAAGCCTTATTGCAGCGGCTATTTGGCTTGCGCCACTCATGGATGTGCCAATTATGGCGTTGGCATGGGGGGTGTTTATTGCGGGTGCGGCACAACTCGCCTTCCAAATCCCCTTTATTTTAAAACTGGGTTTATTGCGTTGGCCACGTTGGGGTTGGAAAAATAGTGGTGTACGTAAAATTTTAAAACTGATGCTGCCGGGGATTTTTGGTTCATCGGTAATGCAGATTAATTTGCTATTGGATACGGTTATTGCCTCCTTTTTAGTGAGCGGCAGCGTGACATGGCTATATTTGTCTGATCGTATGGTTGAGCTGCCTTTGGGGATATTTGGTATTGCGCTGGCGACCGTGATACTTCCAAATTTATCGCAAAAACATGCTTCTGGAGATCCCAAGGCCTTTTCACATATGATTGATTGGGCGCTGCGTTTGGTTTTGGTGATCGCTTTACCTGCGGCAGTAGCATTAGCGGTTTTAGCTGGGCCGATATTGAGCACGTTATTTCTTTATGGCGATTTTAAGCCGCTAGATGTGGAGATGGCCTCTATCAGCTTGTTGGTTTACAGCGGCGGTTTACTGGGGTTTATTTTAGTGAAGGTGCTCGCCCCCGGTTATTTTTCCCGACAAGACACGAAAACGCCGGTTAAAGTGGGATTGATTGCGATGTTCGCTAATATGGTGATGAATATTGCTTTTGTTGTACCGATGCTGAAGTTTAATTGGCCTGCACCTCATGCAGGCTTAGCTTTGGCGACCACCTTGTCAGCTTTTTTGAATGCCAGCTTGCTCTTTTTTGGTTTAAAAAAGGCGGGCGTCTACTCGCCAGAAAATGGCTGGTTAAGGTTGCTTGCTCAAACTGTTTTAGCCGCAGGCATCATGGGTTGGATTGTTTTTACTGCATCAGGTGAACTCACTTTTTGGATAGAGGCCACGGCAATTGAGCGTATAATTGAATTGGGCTGGATTATTGCTCTTGGGGTGGTGAGTTATTTTGTCACTCTATGGGTTACGGGCGTGCGATTTAAGCAATTAATGCGGCCGAAGCAAAGTAATATTTAAATAATTCTTATTCTGGGTGAGTTAGGGAAGAATTAAAAACCACCCCACCTTAACCTTCCCCTTCCCCTTGAAGGGGGAAGGGATAAAACCTGGCAAAAGTTAGATTAAGTTATCCTGTTGTTTTTGATATACTTTCGCTCCTTTTGCTATTTGAAAAAAACTTATGGAACTGATTCGTGGCCTACAGAATATTCGCCCCAAGCATCACGGCTGTGTCGCGACCATTGGTAACTTTGATGGCGTGCATCTTGGGCATCAGGGTGTATTAGGCCAGCTGGCAGAAAAATCAGCAGAGCTGGGTTTACCGACAACGCTAATCACGTTTGAACCGCAGCCAATGGAATATTTTATTCCCGATAAAGTGCCTGCACGCTTGACGCGCTTTCGTGAAAAAATGTTGGCGCTACAACGCTATTCTGTTGATCGAGTTTGCTGCTTGTCGTTTAATGAAAAACTGGCAAGCTTAAGTGCAAAAGATTTTATTCAACAGGTCCTGGTTGAAAAGTTGGGTGTAAAATATCTCGTTGTTGGCGACGATTTTCGTTTTGGAATGAATCGCGCAGGTAACTTTGAAATGCTCGTAGAAGCTGGAAAGAAGCACGGCTTTCAGGTTGTGAGTATGCACACGTTTGAAATTGATATGGAACGTGTCAGCAGCACCAGAATACGCGCCGCGTTAGAAAAAGGTGATATGGCCAGCGCAGAAAAATTACTTGGCCGGCGTTATCGCATGAGTGGTCGAGTTGCGCATGGTGAGAAACTGGGTCGGGAGTTAGGTTTCCCAACAGCAAACATACATCTACACCGGCAAGCTTCAGCGATACAAGGTATCTTTGTTGTTGAAGTGTTTGGTTTAGATGATGAGCCTTTGCAAGGCGTCGCAAGTGTTGGCACAAGGCCAACCGTTAATGAAACAAAAGCATTACTTGAAGTTTTTTTATTAGACTTCGACCAGGATATATACGGGCGACATATTCAGGTGAGTTTTTTAAAGAAGCTCCGGGATGAAGAAAAATTTGATTCGTTGGACGAATTAATAGAACAAATACAACGGGATGTTGAACAGGCGCAGGCATACTTTGCTGCATAAGAAAACGACATAAAACTTAAAGAAATTAATCGTGGCTGACTATAAAGATACATTAAATTTACCGAAAACAAGTTTTCCTATGAAAGGAAATCTCGCACAACGTGAACCAGGCTTTTTAAAAGATTGGTATGAGATGGATTTATACGGAAAAATTCGTAGCCTTTGTAAGGAAGAAAATCGTCCTTCATTTATTTTGCATGATGGGCCTCCCTATGCGAATGGTGATATTCATATTGGTCATGCCGTCAATAAAGTTTTAAAAGATATTATTATTAAGTCAAAAACCTTAAGTGGTTTTGATGCGCCTTATATTCCTGGTTGGGACTGTCATGGTTTACCGATCGAGCTTATGGTTGAAAAGAAGAAAGGTAAGGCCGGGGTTAAAATATCTGCAAGTGAATTTCGTGATGAGTGTCGTAAATATGCAGCGAAACAAGTTGATGGACAGCGTGAAGATTTTAAACGTTTAGGTATTTTGGGTGAGTGGGAAAATCCCTATCTCACTATGGACTACAAATTTGAAGCGGGCATCGTACGTTCGCTGGGCCAGATTATTAAAAAGGGTCACTTACACAAAGGTTCTAAACCTGTGCATTGGTGTGTCGATTGTGGTTCGTCACTCGCTGAAGCCGAAGTTGAATACGAAGATAAAACCTCTCCGGCAATTGATGTGCGTTTTGAAATTTTAAATGAAACGGCATTAATGGCACGTTGTAGTAATGTTGATGGTGCGCTGAATATAAACACCACGGCAACCGGGCCAATCTCGATTGTTATCTGGACTACAACACCCTGGACGTTACCGGCTAACCAGGCGGTAGCGGTGAACCCCGAATTTGAATATGCCATCGTACAATGTGATGGTGTTGGTGCACATGTAGCTGAACGTTTAATTATCGCGCAAGATTTATTAAGCGATGTGATGGCGAAATATGATGTAGAAAATTATCGTGTTGTTGCTTACTGTAAAGGTTCTGATCTTGAAGACTTAAAAGTGCAGCATCCTTTTTATGAACGTGAAGTGCCAATCATTCTTGGCGAACATGTGACATTAGATGCCGGTACCGGTGCAGTCCATACCGCACCGGGTCATGGTCAGGAAGATTATGTTGTTGGACAAAAATATAATTTGAAAGTCGATAACCCGGTCGATACCAACGGTAAGTTTTTAGAAGGTACTCCCTTGTTTGCAGGGCAGCATGTTTTTAAAGCCAACGACAGCGTGCTTGATGTTTTAAAAGCAAAAAGTAAGTTGGTGCATGAAGAAAAAATTCAACATAGTTACCCGCATTGCTGGCGTCATAAGAGCCCGATTATTTTTCGTGCGACACCGCAGTGGTTTATTAGTATGGAAAAAAATAATTTACGCAAAGATTGTCTTGCTGCGATTAAAGAAACTAAGTGGATGCCGAACTGGGGTGAAGCACGCATTATCGGTATGGTAGAGAATAGTCCTGACTGGTGTATCTCACGTCAACGTAGTTGGGGTGTGCCGATTCCATTATTTGTGAACAAAAAAACCGGCAAATTACATCCCGACACCGATGCACTATTAGAAAAAGTTGCAGATGAAGTTGAAGGTAAAGGTGTTAATGCCTGGTTTGAAACAGACATTGCAACTTACCTTGGTGATGAAGCTGCTGATTATGAAAAAGCACAGGATATTCTTGATGTCTGGTTTGACTCAGGTGTCTCACACAATGTTGTTTTAAATGAGCGTGAAGGTTTAACTGAATATCCAGCGGCTGATTTATATTTAGAAGGTTCAGATCAACACCGTGGTTGGTTCCAGTCTTCTCTGAAAACAGCTATCGCGATGTATGGCAAGGCACCTTACAAGTCTGTATTAACACATGGTTTTACCGTTGATGCTAAAGGACAGAAAATGTCCAAGTCACAAAGGAATGTGGTAGCACCACGAAAAATTGTCAATAATTTAGGTGCTGATATTTTACGTTTATGGATTACATCAACGGATTACAGTGGTGAAATGACCGTATCCGATGAAAACTTTAAACGTGCTGCAGATGCATACCGTCGTATTCGTAATACCATGCGTTTTCTTTTATCAAATTTAGACGGCTTTGATCCTGCTAAAGATATGTTAGCAACCGATGAAATGTTATCACTTGATAAATGGGCTGTTGAAACGACAAAACGTTTACAAGATAAAATTGTTGACACTTATGGAACCTATGAATTCCATCAAATTTACCAACAGCTACATAATTTTTGTGCCGGTGAGATGGGCAGTTTTTATTTAGATATTATTAAAGATAGGCAGTACACAACACAAGAAAATAGTATTGCACGTCGTTCATGTCAAACAGCAATCTATCATATCATGGAATCAATGGTGCGTTGGTTAGCCCCTATATGTAGTTTTACTGCCGATGAACTTTGGGCGCATATGCCGGGCGAGCGTAATGAATCTGTTTTATTAAACTGTTGGTATGACATGCCCGCGATGTATAGCGACGATAAAGCTGCTGACGAAGCGCTCATTTATTGGAAAAAAATTACCGAAGTGCGCGAAAGCGTAAATAAAGAACTCGAAGCATTACGTGTTGCGGGTGAAATTGGTTCAGGCTTAGCAGCAGATGTTGAAGTGTATTGTGGCCGTGAGATTATGGATGTGTTGGCAACACTAGAAGATGAATTACGTTTTGTCTTTATTACATCAGATGCCAAAATTTATCTTGCCGGTGAACCACCTGCGGAAGCAAAACATTATAAACTTTCAACGGATGATGAAATTTGGGTTGCGGTATCGGCATCAGAGTATGAAAAGTGCACTCGTTGCTGGCATCACCGTAAAGATGTTGGCGAAAACAAAAAACATCCTGAACTTTGTGGACGCTGTGTTGAAAATGTTGATGGAGAAGGTGAAGCGCGTTTACACGCGTAAATCGGAAAATACTCAGATGTTAAAATGGATATGGTTAGCGTTACTTGTTGTTATTGTTGATCAGCTCACGAAATATATCGCGAGCAATTCATTAACAATGTTTCAACCGGTTGCGGTGATGCCGATGTTTAACTGGACCTTAATGCATAACACCGGTGCGGCGTTTAGTTTTTTAGCCGATCAAGCGGGTTGGCAACGCTGGTTCTTTTCTATCGTAGCGGTGGTTGTAAGTGTTGTTATTTTTGTTTGGATTAAACGTTTACAACAACATGAAAAATGGCAAGCGATTGCATTGGCGCTTATTTTAGGTGGCGCAGTTGGAAATGTTATTGATCGAATCTGGTTAGGCTATGTTGTTGATTTTATCCAGGTGTATTATGAACAATGGTATTGGCCTGCATTTAATATTGCGGACTCGGCGATAAGCATTGGTGTTGTTATAATTATTATTGAAAGCATTCGTGAATACAAAGAAGAACGTAAAAGTAATAAATCAGAGAAATAAAATCCCCCCTTCCTTAGGGAGGGGGTTAGGGGGAGGGGATATGTTTTATTACCCCACCCTAGCCCTCCCCTTAAAGGGGAGGGAACTTTAAAAAATCAGAATAGGATTTATAAAAAATGGGTGATGTAGAAGTTTTAACAATTGGTGCTGACTGTGAAGTGACAATGCACTTTACCCTGGCTCTTGAAGACGGCACTATTGCTGATGCATCTGTTGATGGCGAGCCCATGACATTCAAAATGGGTGATGGTACTTTGATTGAAGGTTTAGAGATGGTTTTGTATGGTCTTAAAACCGGCGATAAACAAAGTTTATCTATTGAGCCTCGCGATACCTTTGGTTTTCCCGATGAAGAAAGTGTTCATACTTTACCACGCACAGATTTTTCTGATGATTTAAAAATAGAAGAAGGTATGATTATAGGTTTTAGTACGCCTTCTGGTGATGAAATTCCGGGTGCGATTATGGAAATTAACGAGACGGAAGTTAAGGTCGACTTTAATCATCCTCTGGCAGGGCATGAAGTGGTCTTTAGTGTTGAAATTGTTGATATTAAAGCTGCGTAATTATTATGTCTGATTCTATGAAAGTGACTTTAGCAAATCCGCGTGGCTTTTGTGCTGGTGTTGATCGTGCGATTGATATTGTTGAACGTGCGATTGAAATATTTGGAGCCCCAATTTATGTAAAACATGAAGTGGTACATAATAAATTTGTGGTTGACGAGTTGCGGCAAAAAGGCGCGATCTTTGTTGAAGAGCTACACGAAATCCCTGATGATACGACGGTTATTTTTAGTGCTCATGGTGTTTCACAAGCGGTGCGTAAAGAAGCAAAAGAACGTCAGTTAAAAGTCTTTGATGCTACCTGTCCTTTAGTAACAAAAGTACATATGGAAGTGACTCGTTACAGTAAAGCCGGCCATGAATGTATATTGATTGGTCATGTTGGTCACCCCGAAGTGGAAGGTACCATGGGCCAGTTTGATACTTCGGACGGCGGCCAAATGTATTTAGTTGAAGATGTTGAAGATGTTAATGATTTAGTTGTTAATAATCCTGAACACCTTGCTTATGTTACACAAACTACTTTATCTATGGATGATACAGCCAGCGTGATTGATGCTTTACGAAAACGTTTTCCAAATATACATGGGCCAAAGAAAAACGATATTTGTTATGCCACACAAAACCGTCAGGATGCGGTAAAAGGTTTAGCGAAAGAAAGTGACTTAGTGTTAGTGGTGGGTTCACCGAATAGTTCAAACTCTAATCGCTTAAGAGAAGTATCAGAACGTATTGGTACCGAAGCTTACTTAATTGATAACGAAACAGAAATAAATCGGGATTGGTTAAAAGGAAAAAAACGTATTGGCCTTACCG
>Ga0316206_1002711_pt1 | contig 11289 bp, 11 predicted proteins | sample 6monthpyrite_MG_FD_204942 | JGI IMG/M metagenome (GOLD analysis project Ga0316206, IMG submission 204942) | Microbial mat bacterial communities from mineral coupon in-situ incubated in ocean water Damariscotta River, Maine, United States -... | ecosystem: Environmental > Aquatic > Marine >...
TTTCATAGCGCCCGCCCCGGTGTTTCAGGGTGATCCACAGCAGTTCAACCACAATGGTGATGACAAAAACGGAACGGCATATTGCACGACGTCGGGATAGCTCATGTGGCCTCAGTGGTGATGCGGGCGGCCCAATAGGTGGCCTCGGGCAGGTCCATGCGCAGCGACACGCGGGGGGCGGCGAAATCGGGCAGGCGGATGGTCAGCCCTTTGGCAGTTTGCCGGGCCGTGGCGCCATGCAGCGGGCGGGCGACGGTGTCGGCGCCAAAAGACCACAGCAGTCCGGGGCCATGGTCGGTTTCCACCAGTGCTGTGTGTCCACTGTGGCAAACGGTGATGTCGCGGATCTGGTCATCGGGATTGTGGCGTCGCCAATGCGCGCGCGCCGCGCTTTTGCCGGGCAGGGTCAGCGGGCGGGAATGGCCCAGAAGATGCACCAGCGCCACAACCGCGACGATGCCGATTGCGACCATGGCCAGCAAGATTTGCAGCGGTATGACATCCTCGCTGATCTGGCCCTGACTGGCCCTGAACTGGCCCTGCGCTGTGATAAGTTGCGAAATCTCCCGCGGCGTCAACAGCGCCGCTGCGTCATTCAGCAGCTGGGTTGGCCAGCAGCGCGCGGGCCTCTTCCGGCAGGCCCAGAAAGTCGACCGCCGCGTCGATCGTTTTGCAGATTTCGATTGCGATACGATCCTGACCCGCCATCAGCGATTGAAACATACGCGCCATTCCGAACGTCACCGGGGTCGGGGCGACAAACGCCATTTTTGTCGGGAGTTCTCTGCCCCAGCCCAGTTTCTTTGAGTTCTCGGCGATCGGTACCATTTCGGTAAAACCCAGATCTATTTGTTCGGCCAGACGAAAATCTTCGAGGATCGCCATTTCAGTGCTGGTTTCGGAATCGGCCTGTGATTCCGCGATCAGTGCCTTAATATCTTCCGACGTGATCACACCAATGCGCTTGATCCACAAAAGGTTGAACTGTGGGTGTATCGAATAGGTGTAGGGCATATCCGCTCGCTTTTTGAATAGGCTCTCAAAAAATCACTTGTACAAATAAGCTTGAAACGACTTGGGCTATGAAAAGTCTTTAACGAAAAAAGGTTATCTGTCAACGCGAGCGGGTCAACTTATTTCAAGTCACGGTTGTGGTGTCTGAAGCGTCAGCCATCTGCCCCGATCATTGCTGCCACGATGGCGCGGGCGCTGTCGCCTGCCCAGTCGGCATCGCCGCGCAGGCGGGCGATTTCCTGGCCTTCGGGGTTCACGATGACGCTGATCGGCAGGCCAAAAACGCCCATGAAACGCGCCAACGATTGTTTCGGGTCGCGATACATTGGCAACGCATCAATGTCGCCCTTTTTAAAGAAACGGCGAATTGCGGCGGGCGGGTTGCGGCCTGTGGCCACGGTCACGACCTGAAAGTTCGCGCCACCGAATTCTTTTTGAAGCGCGTTGAGCGCGGGCATTTCCTTGCGGCAGGGCGCACACCATGTGGCCCAGAAATTCACCAGCACATATTTGCCTTTGAAGTCCTGCAGTGTGATCTCACCCTCGGATTCATCAAGAAAGGTGACGTCGCTGACTGGCTTTGGCTCACTATGAAAAATCAGCTTTTTCATGTCGCCGTCGCGCAGCGCCATCAGGGCAGGATCGGCGGCGGCGGCGTTTGCGCCCAGTGCCAGCGCGGTGTAGAGGACGGCAAAGCGGATCAGACGCATGTAACTTCTCCAATAAGGGCCCGGTGACCCATGACCAACAACGATTCTAAAGCGCAATCGAACACCATGTGGGGCGGCCGTTTCGCCGCCGGACCGGACGCGATCATGGAAGCGATAAACGCCTCGATCGGGTTTGACCAGCGGATGGCGGCCCAGGATATCGAAGGCTCACGCGCCCATGCCGCGATGTTGGCGGCACAGGGTATCATTACCGATAACGATGCGCGGGCGATCCGGGAAGGGCTGCTCACGGTCTTGTCAGAGATCGAGACCGGAAAATTCCGGTTTTCGACGGCGTTGGAGGATATTCACATGAATGTCGAGGCCCGCCTGAAGGATTTGATTGGCGAACCGGCGGGGCGGTTGCACACGGCGCGGTCGCGTAACGATCAGGTGGCGCTGGATTTCCGCATGTGGGTGCGCGGGCAATGTGACGCGGTCGATCAAGCGCTGGCGGCGTTGCTGGACGCGCTGTTGACCCAGGCAGAGGCCGGGGCCGATTGGGTGATGCCGGGATTCACCCATTTGCAGGTGGCGCAGCCGGTAACATGGGGGCATCACATGATGGCCTATGTGGAAATGCTGGGGCGGGATCGGTCGCGTTTTGCCGATGCGCGGGTCCGGATGAATGAATCACCCCTGGGCGCGGCGGCGCTGGCGGGCACGTCGTTTCCGATTGATCGGCAGATGACGGCCACGGCGCTGGGATTTGATCGCCCCGCCGCCAATTCGCTGGACGCGGTGGCGGATCGCGACTTTGCGCTGGAATTCCTGTCAGCGTCGACGATCTGCGCGATGCATCTGTCGCGGCTGGCCGAAGAACTGGTGATCTGGTCGTCGGCGCAGTTTCGCTTTGTGGCGTTGTCGGATCGGTTCTCGACCGGGTCGTCGATCATGCCGCAGAAAAAGAACCCCGACGCGGCAGAGCTGATCCGCGCCAAGATTGGCCGTATTCTGGGTGCGACGGTGTCGCTGTTTACCGTGATGAAGGGGCTGCCGCTGACCTATTCCAAGGACATGCAGGAAGATAAGGAACAAGTGTTTGACGCGGCGGATTCGCTGATGCTGGCGCTGGCAGCGATGGAGGGCATGGTGCGTGACATGTCGGCCAATGTGCCGGTGCTGGAGGCGGCGGCGGCCACCGGGTTTTCCACCGCCACCGATCTGGCCGACTGGCTGGTGCGCGAACTGGGGCTGCCGTTTCGTGAGGCGCATCATGTGACCGGCACGTTGGTGGCGATGGCCGAGGGCGCGGGCTGTGATTTGCCCGATCTGACGCTGGCGCAGATGCAAACGGTGCATGACGGCATCAACCGGGGTGTTTTTGATGTGCTGGGTGTGCATAATTCGGTGGCAAGCCGGGTCAGCTATGGCGGCACGGCACCAAGCCAGGTGCGCGCGCAGGTCGCGCGTTGGAAGGAGAGACTGGGATGAGGCTGGTATTGGTTATGGTCGCATTGGGGTTTCTGGCCGCCTGTGGTGTTGACGGGCCGCCGGTGCCACCGGGGCAGGACAACCCGGAAACGATTATCTAGGGCACGATCGGGCTGGTTTCAGGATCTGAGCATTGCCGAGATCGCTTTGAAGGGAAAGATTTGCGCCGCGCTTGTGCGCGCCGCGACACCGGAGGGGCGCTGCCCCTCCGGACCTCCCCGAGGTATTTCTGAAGAGAAGAAGCAGGGGGTCGGGCGCATTCTACATGGCGCGCATTGCATATGTGGCGGGCTTTGTTATGACCGGATTATTGCGCGGATAGGATGGGCGGATGGATCATTTTCTGTATCGGGATGGTGTTTTGCATGCCGAGGATGTGGCGATCTCTGAGATCGCGGCGGCGGTTGGCACGCCGTTTTATGTGTATTCCACCGCCACGCTGGAGCGGCATTTCAGGCTGTTTGACGAGGGGCTGGCGGGCACCAAACATCTGGTGTGTTACGCGATGAAGGCCAATTCCAACCAAGCGGTGCTGCGGGTATTGGCCAGGTTGGGGGCTGGGATGGATGTGGTGTCGGGTGGCGAATATGCCCGGGCGCGCGCCGCTGGCGTGCCCGGGGACCGCATCGTGTTTTCCGGCGTCGGCAAGACCCGCGCCGAGATGGAACAGGTTCTGGCGGGCGGTATCCGGCAGGTGAACCTGGAGAGCGAACCCGAGATGGAGGCGCTGAGCGCCGTTGCCGTGGCGATGGGGGTAAGCGTGCCGGTGTCGGTGCGGGTGAACCCGGATGTCGACGCCAGGACCCACGAAAAGATCGCCACCGGCAAGGCCGAGAACAAGTTCGGCATTCCGATCCGCCGGGCGGGCGAGGTTTATGCGCGCGCCGCCGCCCTGCCGGGGCTGGAGGTTGTTGGCATCGACGTGCATATCGGCAGCCAGTTGACCGATCTGGCACCTTTTGGCGAGGCGTTTGCACTGGTGGCCAGGCTGACTGAGCAACTTCGTGCCGAGGGTCACGCGATTACCCGGCTGGATCTCGGCGGGGGCTTGGGCATTCCGTATGAGCGCAGCAATGAGGCGCCGCCGCTGCCGGTGGAATTTTGCGATCTGATCAAGGCAAAGGTCGGCCATTTGGGTTGTGAGATCGAGATTGAACCGGGGCGGTTGATTGCCGGGAATGCCGGGATCATGGTGAGCCAGGTGATTTATGTGAAATCCGGCGAAGACCGGAATTTCCTTATTCTTGACAGTGCGATGAACGATCTGATCCGCCCGTCCATGTATGCGTCTTACCACGAAATCATCCCGGTGACCGAACCCGCGCCGGGGGTAGAGCCAGAGCCGTTCGACATTGTCGGGCCGATCTGTGAAAGCGGTGACACGTTCGCCAAACAGCGCCTGATGCCACGTGTCGGCGCCGGTGATCTGGTGGCGTTTCGCAGCGCCGGGGCCTATGGCGCGGTGATGTCGAGCGAGTATAATACCCGCCCGCTGATCCCCGAGGTTCTGGTGCATGGGGATCAATTTGCCGTCATTCGGCAACGACCCACCTTTGAAGAGATCATCAATCGGGATATCATTCCCGAATGGCTCTGATACGCTATCGAAAATGATGGCTAAATGGCGCAGGTGAATGACCGGTAACAACAGGCCCCTGGACGATGCATTCCGACAGTTGCGCTGGCCCCTGTGGCTGACGCGGTTGGGCATGGTGGCCGAACGGGCGACACGGGCGTTCTGGCCGCTGTGGTCGATCATGCTTGTCGTATTGGCGGCGTTGATGCTGGGGCTGCAGGACCTCTTGCCACTAGAGGTGGTCTGGGCGCTGGCGGTGATTTCGGTTTTGGGCGCTGTCACGGCACTGGTTTGGGGTGTGCGGGCGTTCCGGTTGCCGGGCGTGGACGAGGCGCTGGACCGGCTGGACCGTACCTTGCCGGGGCGGCCGATTACGGCGCTGGGCGACCGCCAGGCGATTGGTGCGGCTGACGCGGCATCGCGCGCGGTGTGGAAGGCGCATGTGGCGCGCATGGCGGCACGGGTCAGCGAGGCGCGCGCGGTAGAGCCGGATCTGAGGATCAGCCAGCGCGACCCGTTTGCATTGCGCTATGTGGCGGTGCTGGGCTTTGCGGTGGCGGTCTTGTTCGGCTCGGTTCTAAGGGTGGCCTCGGTGGCGGATATGGCACCGGGCGCGGGCGCCGGTGCACTGGCGGCGGGGCCAAGCTGGGAGGGCTGGATCGAACCGCCCGCCTATACCGGCAAGCCGTCGCTGTACCTGAATGATATCAAACAGGTCGGGTTCGCGGTGCCGGAATCCAGCCTGCTGACGCTGCGGCTGTATGGCGACGTTGGCGCACTGACCGTGGCCGAGACGGTGTCGGGGCGCATTGGCGAGCTGGGCAGCGCCAGTGAAACCACGCAAAGCTTTGAAATCAATCAAAACGGTGTGCTGACAATCAACGGCCCCGGTGGCGCGGAATGGCAGATTGAGGTGCTGGATGACGCCGCCCCGGTGATCGAGGCCATGGGCGCGCCGGAACGCGGCCTGAGCGGCGAGATGCGCCAGACGTTCAAAGCCACGGACGATTATGGCGTGATGGCGGGGCACGCCGAAATCACGCTTGATCTGGCGGCGGTGGATCGCCGCTATGGTCTGACGGTGCAGCCGGAGCCGCGCGATATGATCGTGCTGGATCTGCCGGTGACGATCGCGGGCGACCGGGCGGAATTTGACGAAACGTTGATAGAAAACCTCAGCCAGCACCCCTGGGCAACTTTACCGGTGAAATTGGCGTTGTTCGCGACTGACGCGCTGGAACAGGAAGGCGCATCCGTGCCGATGCCGGTCGTCCTGCCGGGGCGGCGGTTTTTTGACCCGCTGGCCGGTGCGATTGTCGAACAGCGACGCGATCTGTTGTGGAGCCGCGAGAATGCAACACGCGCGGCACAGGTGTTACGCGCGATCAGCAATCGTCCGGACGACGTGTTCAACTCTGAAACCGCATATCTAAAGCTGCGGGTGGCGTTGCGGCGGCTGGAACGGCTGACGGAATACGGGTTGAGTGTTGCGCAGCGCGATGAGATTGCCGAGGTGCTTTGGGATATTGCGTTGCTGATCGAGGATGGCAATCTGGCGGGCGCCGCGGAACGGCTGCGTCAGGCCCGCGAGCGGCTGCAAGAGGCGATGCGCAACGGCGCGACGGATGAGGAAATTGCCGAGCTGATGCAGGAACTGCGCGAGGCGATGCAGCAGTATATGCAGCAGCTTGCCCAACAGCAGGAACAGGAAAACCAAACCGATCAACCCGATCAGGGCGAGCAAAATCAGTTCGTCATGGACCAGCAACAGCTGCAGCAGCTGATGGACCGGATTCAGGAATTGATGGAACAGGGGCGCATGGAAGAGGCGCAGGAACTGTTGGATCAACTTTCCCAGTTCATGGAAAATGCGCAGATGTCCCAGAACCAGCAGGGCCAGCAGCCCGGGCAGCAGGCGATGGAGGGGTTGGCGGATACGCTGCGCGAGCAGCAGGGCCTGTCGGATGAGACCTTTGGCGAGCTGCAGGAGCAGTTTGACCAACCCGGCGAAGAGCAGGGCGAGGGGCAGGAACAAGGCCAGCAGCAGGGTGAGATGGGCCAGAACGGGCAATTGCCGGGCCAGCAGGGTCAGCAGGGCGAGGGCAATCAACCGGGGCAGGGGCAAGGCGCAACCGAGCAACCGGGGCAGCCAGGCCAGCAACCCGGGATGAGCCCCGAAGGTCTGGCCCAGAGGCAGCAGGCGCTGCGCGATGAATTGAACCGGCAGGCGGGCAATTTGCCGGGCGCGGGCACGCCCGAGGGGGACGCCGCACGCGACGCTTTGGGCCGTGCCGGAGAGGCGATGGACGACGCAGAACAGGCGCTGCGCGAGGATGACCTGGCGGGCGCGCTGGACAATCAGGCCGAGGCGATCGAGGCGCTGCGCGACGGGATGCGCAATCTGGGCGAGGCGCTTGCGCAGCAGCAACAGGACGGCCAGCAAGGCGATGCACAGGGCAACCGGCAGGCCTCGCGCCCGACCGATCCGCTGGGCCGCGAGGCTGGGGCGAACGGGCAGATCGGCACGGATGAGCAGCTTTTGCAGGGCGATGACGTCTATCGCCGGGCGCGGGAATTGCTGGACGAGATCCGCCGCCGGTCGGGCGAGCAGGGCCGATCAGAGGAAGAACGCAGCTATCTCAAACGATTGTTGGATCGGTTCTGACGGGCAAATTTTCGGGCCAGCAAAGGCCCGAAATCCACTGTCCGATTGGCGTCGGACAAGTGTCGGACTTTTGTCGGGCACTTGTCAGGCGCGGCGCGCAGTTCGGACGCGCGCCTTAGCCCCTATTCGCCACCACCCGAGACTTGTGCGATCAGCCCGTTGATCTTTTCGACCCCAACCGCGATCAGCCCGTTCAGCTGCGTGCGCACCCCGTTGGCCCAATCGACATATTGCACCATGTAGGGTTCGGACTGGGGCACCAGTTCGACAATCCTGGGGGCGAACATGTAGACAAGCACGCCCACAATCACGACCAGAATGATCAGCCGCGACAACAGCCGCCCGCCGCCCTTGCGCGATGACTGTTCAGGTTCGTCATCAACGGCACTGCCGTTCTCTGATGCGTCACGGTCTTGCGAGGCACGTAGGGATGAGTTGATCTCTTCGACATCGGGTAGCAGATCGCGGCGCGATCCGCTGGCCGGGGTGGCAGCGGCACTTGCGGCAAGGGCCGCGTCGGCGCTGCTGGTGTCAAGCCCGCGCAACCGGGCCATGCGCGCCCGTGCGGCGGCAGAACGGCTGGCTGCCATATCGGCGGCATCGTCGAGACCCAGATCGGGCTGGGTTTCCAGGCCCTCGGCCTCACCGCGACGAATCTCTGCCTCATGCTCGGCTTCCTGGCGCAGAACATCGGCAATGTCGGGGGCAAGACCCTGGCGGCGCAAACCGCCGTCTTCTTCGTTGTCTGATTGGTCGGGCGGGGGTGGCAAATCCTCTTCCAGCTCATCCGCCAGATCGGCGTCATGATGCGCGGGTTGCTGAAACCAAGTGTGCCCGCAATTGGAACATTGAACATCACGGCCCTGTTCGGGGATGACGGCATCGTCAACCTCGTACTGCGCCCCACAATTCGGGCAAATCATCCGCATTTTGTAACCCGTCCGCTCGGAACATGTCGTAACAACATGTCTGGCCCCTTTTTTGAGAGTTGTATCAGCCCTGTAGAGGTTTTCAAACCTTTTGCGCGCGCAGTGATTGAAACAATCCCGGCACTGAGGCACAACGGGGCCGTAACTGCGGGGCGAGGAAAGCCGGGTGATAGAGCTAACGGATGTGTCCTATAGCTATGGCGGGCGCGAATTGCTGTCTGGCCTTAACCTGGAGCTGAAGCCCGGGTCGTTCCATTTTCTGACCGGGCCATCGGGCGCGGGCAAGACCACATTTCTGAAGCTGTGCTATGCCGATCTGCTGGCAAGTTCCGGGCGGATCACGATGTTCGGGCAGGATGCGCGGGAGATGCAACGTGATGATATCGCACGATTGCGCCGCCGGATCGGGGTGGTACATCAGGACTGCCAGTTTCTGGATCACCTGTCGGTGGCCGAGAATGTGGCGCTGCCATTGACGGTATCGGGGCGCGATGTGCAGGCCGAAACCAGCAACCTTGTGGATTTGCTCAGCTGGGTCGGAATGACCGATCAGACAGAGTCGCGGCCGCCGGAATTGTCGGGCGGAGAGCGGCAGAGGGTGGCGTTGGCGCGGGCGGTGATCATGGACCCAGAGGTGATTATTGCCGACGAACCGACCGGTAATATTGACTGGGAGATGTCGCTGCGCCTGCTGACATTGCTGGTTGAGCTGAACAAAATGGGCAAATCGGTGGTCATCGCGACCCATGATCTGAACCTGATCCGCGCCGCCAAGGCGCAGGTCGCCGCGCGGGTGTTGCGGATCAGCAACCGGCAGATTCAGCTGGCGGGGGCGGATTTGTGAGCATTCTGACTGATATCTGGGCCGTGTTGCGCGGCGATAGTGAGGCTGATCGAACGGTGCCGCCCACCGGGTTCACCGCACGTTTGACGGTGTTTTCCGCCGGGGCGATGGCGTTTCTGGCGGTGTTTGCGCTGGCTTTGTCGCTGGCGACAGGGCGGTTGGCGGACCGTTGGGCAAGTGAACTGGCGCGCAGCGCGACGGTGCGTATTTCCGCCCCTGCCGGGCAGGTCGAGGCGCAGGTAAAGGCCGCCGTACGGGTGCTGGAAACCACGCCGGGTGTGGCCGTGGTGCGGGTGCTGGACGAGGCAGAGCAGCGCGCGCTGCTGGAACCGTGGTTCGGGCCGGATTTGCCGTTGGACAGTCTGCCGATCCCGCAGATGATTGAGGTGATCGAGGAGTCTTCGGGGTATGATTCCGAAGGTTTGCGGCTGCGGTTGCAGGCCGAGGCGCCGGGCGCTGTGCTGGACGATCACACCCGTTGGCGCAAGCCGTTGGTGCGTGCGGCCGGTCGGTTGCGCACATTGGGGCTGGTGTCGATCTTGCTGATCGCCGGGGCGACGGCGGCGATGATCACGCTGGCGGCGAATGCGGCGCTGGCGGCGAATGCGCAGGTGATCCGGGTGCTGCGGCTGGTGGGCGCGGGTGACGTTTACATCGCCCGTGCCTTTGTGCGCCGCTTTACCATTCGCGCGGCTCTGGGTGCGGGGGCAGGTACGCTGCTGGCGATGCTGGCGGTGTTGCTGCTGCCCCGCGCATCCGAAGCAGGCGGCTTTCTGACCGGGCTGGGCTTTCAGGGCTGGCACTGGCTGTGGCCGCTGTGCATTCCGGTTCTGGCCGGGTTCGTGGCGTTCTGGGCGACACGTCTGGCGGCCTTCCGATCCCTGAAGGAGCTGATGTGATGGTTTACGGGGTGCGTTGGGTCATGTCGCTGTTGTTCATTTTTCAGATGTATCTGATGATGGCGTTGATGGCGGTGTATTTCATGCCGCTGGCGGTGTTTGACCGCAAATATGCCTATCAGGGCGTGCGCAGCTATTGCCGCTGGGTGCGGTTCAGCGCGCATTGGATGGTTGGCCTACGCTCTGAGATCCGCGGAGATGTGCCGCAGGATGAGGTGCTGATCGCGTCGAAACACCAGTCATTCTTTGACATCATCATGCTGGTCAGCGTGCTGCCGCGCCCCAAATTCATCATGAAAAAGGAACTGCGCCGCGCGCCTATTCTGGGTTGGTTCGCGCTGCGGATCGGCTGTATCCCGGTTGATCGTGGCAAGCGCGGTGCGGCGATCAACCAGATGATCGAGGATGTGTCCAAGGGGCGGGCGCTGCCGGGGCAGTTGGTGATCTATCCGCAGGGCACCCGCGTTGCGCCGGGGGCGGTGCGCAAATACAAGGCGGGCACCGGGGTTTTATACGACCAGCTGGGGCAGGATTGCGTGCCGGTGGCAACCAATGTCGGCGTGTTCTGGCCGCGCCATGGGATATATCGCAAGCCGGGGTTGGGCGTGATAGAATTTCTGCCACGCATTCCGGTGGGCAAAGAGAATGCCGTGTTCATGGCAGAGCTGGAACAGGTGGTCGAGGCGGCCTCTGATCGGTTGATGCGGGACGCGGGGTTTGCGGCGCAATGACGTATATCGATAGTATCGACGCACTGGAGGCGTTGTATGATACGCCGCCGCCCAAGGCCGCGTTGGTCAAGGTCGCGCGCGCGATGACGCCGAAGTATCGCCGCTGGATCATGGCCTCGCGGTTTTGCGTGCTGTCGACGGTGGGGCCTGCGGGCACCGACGGCACGCCGCGCGGCGATGATGGCCCGGTGGTGGCGGAACTGGACGCGCAAACCCTGGCAATGCCCGACTGGCGAGGCAACAACCGGCTGGATTCACTGCGCAATATCGTGACAGACGGGCGGGTGTCGCTGATGTTTATGGTGCCGGGCAGCACCACGGTGGTGCGGGTCAACGGCATCGCGCGGCTAAGTACCGACCCTGATTTGACAGAGTTGTTTGAGGTGAAAGGACGGCATCCGCGAACTGTGATCGTCATCCGGATCGCCGAGATTTACAGCCAATGCGCCCGTGCGGTGCTGCGGTCTGAATTGTGGACATCGGGCGA
>Ga0316206_1002712_pt1 | contig 11280 bp, 12 predicted proteins | sample 6monthpyrite_MG_FD_204942 | JGI IMG/M metagenome (GOLD analysis project Ga0316206, IMG submission 204942) | Microbial mat bacterial communities from mineral coupon in-situ incubated in ocean water Damariscotta River, Maine, United States -... | ecosystem: Environmental > Aquatic > Marine >...
CTTTCCGTTACCTGCGTGATTTCTACTTCGACATCCTGAAAATCGATGGCCAATTCATTCGCGGCATCCATAAAAGCCCCGACAATCAGATCCTTGCCCAGGCGCTGATCTCAATCGCGCGTCATTTCGAAATGTTCACAGTGGCCGAATTTGTCGAAACCCCTGAAGATGCCGAGTTTTTAACTGAAATCGGCATCGATTGCATGCAGGGCTACCTTTTTGGCGCCCCAACAACTCAGCCCCATTGGACCACGTCCGAGACGAACCGGCAGGCCGGATAACCGTCAAAACCGGTCACATTTCGCGCAACTCGCCCCCGCAATTCGCCCCTGAGACAGCTTGTCCCTTTGATTTGCTGCGCTGCAGCATATAGGACGGCGCATAATTAATCGCCGCCGGCTCTGTTCTGATCACATTTACCGCATTAGTGTCCGGCGCGACATGATCTGAAGGATAGAGGAACGCCAATGACCAATGTTGTAATCGCCTCCGCCGCACGTACCGCCGTGGGCAGCTTTGGCGGCTCTTTCGCCAATACGCCGGCCCATGACTTGGGCTCCACGATGCTGCAAGCCCTGGTGGAACGCGCCGGGATCGACGCCGCCGACGTTTCAGAGACCATTCTGGGCCAGGTTCTGACCAGCGGACAGGGTCAAAACCCTGCACGTCAGGCGCATATCAACGCCGGCCTGCCAGTCGAAAGCGCCGCCTGGAGCATCAACCAGGTGTGTGGCTCGGGCCTGCGTGCCGTGGCGCTTGCCGCCCAGCACATCCAACTTGGCGACGCCAACATCGTCGCCGCCGGTGGCCAGGAAAATATGAGCATGTCCCCCCATGTCGCCAACCTGCGGCAGGGCCACAAAATGGGCGACATGAAATACATCGACTCGATGATCAAAGACGGTCTGTGGGATGCGTTCAATGGCTACCACATGGGCCAAACCGCTGAAAACGTTGCCGATCAATGGCAAATCACCCGCGAAGTTCAGGACGCATTCGCCGTCGCCAGCCAGAACAAGGCCGAAGCCGCCCAAAAGGCCGGGAAGTTCGATAACGAAATCGTCGCCTTCACCGTGAAAACCCGCAAGGGTGATATCATCGTCGACAAAGACGAATATATCCGCCACGGCGCCACCATGGAAGCGATGCAAAAACTGCGCCCCGCCTTCGCAAAAGACGGCAGCGTCACCGCCGCCAACGCCTCTGGCATCAACGATGGCGCCGCCGGTGCCCTGCTGATGAGCGCGGATGAGGCCGAACGTCGCGGCATCACGCCGATGGCGCGGATCGCCAGCTATGCCACCGCCGGTCTGGACCCTTCGATCATGGGCGTCGGCCCGATCTTTGCCAGCCGCAAAGCGCTGGAAAAGGCCGGTTGGGACGCCGCCGATCTGGACCTCGTCGAGGCAAATGAGGCTTTCGCCGCGCAGGCCTGTGCCGTGAACAAAGACATGGGCTGGAACCCCGAGGTCGTGAACGTGAACGGCGGCGCCATCGCCATCGGTCACCCGATCGGCGCCTCGGGCGCGCGGATCCTGAACACGCTGCTGTTCGAGATGCAGCGACGCGATGCCAAGAAAGGCCTCGCCACGCTGTGCATCGGCGGCGGCATGGGCGTGGCCATGTGTCTTGAGCGCCCATAAGGGTCTGACACACTGATGAAAATACCGACAAAGGGCACCCCGTGGTGCCCTTTTCATTATGGGCGCGCACCGCAGGCGAGAAAAGCCAGGGCGGGCGCAAAAACCAAGTGTAACAATGTTGCGCCCAGCCAACCAATTGCGTAATAACGTTACCAACGAGACAAAAAATTTGGAGGACTAAAATGGCCAGAACTGCACTTGTCACCGGCGGCTCACGCGGCATCGGAGAAGCGATTTCAAAGGCGTTGCAGGCTGCGGGCTGCACCGTTGCCGCGACCTACGCAGGCAACGACGAAGCCGCCGCAAAATTCACCGAAGAGACCGGCATCAAAACCTATAAATGGAACGTCGCCGACTATGAGGCGTCCGCCGCTGGTATTGCCCAGGTCGAGGCCGATCTTGGCCCCATCGACATCGTGGTCGCCAACGCGGGCATCACCCGCGACGCCCCGTTCCACCGCATGACCCCCGAGCAGTGGAACGAGGTCATCGGCACCAACCTGACCGGCGTTTTCAACACCGTCCACCCGATCTGGCCCGGCATGCGCGAGCGCAAGTTTGGCCGCGTCATCGTGATCAGTTCGATCAACGGCCAAAAGGGCCAGTTCGCACAGGTCAACTATGCCGCCACCAAGGCCGGTGATCTGGGCATCGTGAAATCACTGGCCCAGGAAGGCGCGCGTGCTGGCATCACTGCCAACGCTGTCTGCCCCGGCTATATCGCCACCGAAATGGTAATGGCGGTGCCGGAAAAGGTGCGCGAGTCGATCATTTCGCAAATCCCCGCTGGCCGTCTCGGCGAGCCCGAAGAAATCGCGCGCTGCGTAGCCTTTCTGGCCTCGGACGACGCCGGTTTCATCAACGGCTCGACGATCTCGGCCAATGGCGCGCAGTTTTTCGTCTAAGCGTTCGAACAATCCGTCAAAGGGGCCGGTCCAATTGGGCCGGCCCCTTTCGTTTAAGGACGGTCCAGTTGCAGCATCCAGCGAAACGCCCGGCGAAAGGATTTCGCGCGTTCTTCATGCGCGATTCGGTAAGCTTCGCGATAGCGGGGGTCGATGATGGGTTCATTCATGGCCTTGGCCCTTTGCATAAGTGGTTTTGAACTGAACCCTATATGCGCCCTACAATCACAACCAACAAACGAGACTTTTCATTCATTCAGTTAAGAATTACTGTTGTGAAATGAACGATCGCCTTCCCCCGCTAACCGCTCTTCGTGCCTTTGAGGCCGCCGCGCGTCACATGAGTTTTGCCCGCGCGGCGGCCGAGCTGCATGTGACCCCCGCCGCTCTGTCGTTTCAGATAAAATCGCTGGAGGAGCATCTGGGCAACCCGCTGTTTCGCCGTCTGAACCGCGCCGTTGAATTGACCGAGGCCGGGCGCGCCCTGCAGCCTGGAACATCCGAAGGGTTCAGCGCCCTCGCCCTGGCCTGGCGCGCGGCGCGGCGGGTTGGCGATACGGCAAAACTGACCATCACCGCCGGGCCTGCCTTTACCTCAAAATGGTTGGCGCCCCGGCTGTTTGATTTCGCGAAATGCCATCCCGCGATCGAATTGCGCTTTACCGCCTCGCTGCGGTTGATGGATTTTGACCGTGATGAAATTGACGTGGCGATCCGGTTTGGGGCGGGTGGCAATGACGGCTATTATTCCATCCCCCTCATCGACGAATGGATGACACCGATGATGACGCCAAAACTGGCCGGGACGGTCCGCAGCCCGGCCGATCTGGCCAAGGCGACGTTATTACATCAAGATGACACGTTGTTCCTGGACCGCCCGGCCGATTGGCCCGCCTGGTTTCGTGCCGCCGGGATTGGCGCCGTGCCCAAGGGCGGCCCTCGGTTCAGCCAAGCCGATCATGCCGTGGACGCGGCCTTGACAGGGGGCGGTGTGGTGCTGGGCCGGATGTCGGTCGCGCATGGCGCGCTCAGCGACGGGTTGCTGGTGGCGCCGTTCCCTCTGGCGCTGAAAACCGCCGGGCATTACCGCCTGCTGTGCCAAAAGGGCGCCGAGAACCGGCTTCAGATCAAAGCGTTCATCGCATGGATCTTGCAGCAGACAAATGAAATGCAACGATTCGACGCCGACCGGACCATCATCAATGTGGCGGATATTCCGAATTGAACCGAATACCTACCACCCCGGCAGAACCATCCGGCATCAATCATCGGTGTTGCCCCACCGCAGTTTCCTACCCGGCGGGGCCGTTGATCACGCGATCACGCGCCTGAAAGGCGTTGGATCTCTTCCTTCAGGCGAAGTTTCTGCTTTTTAAGTTCCATAAGATGCAAGTCGTCAAAGCTGGGACTGCGCAGGGCAGACTCTACCTTGACCGAAAGGGTTTCATGTTTTCTCTTAAGTTCCTGCAGGTGTGAACTCAAGGTCATGGTCATCCTCCTATCTTGTGTGTGCACCTTCACTCCACCACAAAAGCGGGCGCTTGTCACCTTAGTGTTGCGTTCCCAAGTAAATCATTCGTTAACGTGAAAAATTTCAGCGCCATTCTACCTGAAATGGATCTCCATCGCGCAAAATCCCGCCAATTTGCGAAGAATAGCTTTCGCGGTCGCCGTCATGGGCTGCACCGTCATGCAGGATCACCGGCGGCAACAGGCGAAACGGCCCACGGGCACCTTTGCGGGCGCGCAGAATGACCAGCTCTGCCGCCCGACCCTGCCGTGGCGCCAGCGGCAACACCCGCAGATCGCCGACTCGGGCGTCACAGGCACGCAGCAGATCTGGCAACCGGTCGGCCCGCTGGATTATCGTCAGCCAGCCTTTGGGGGCCAGCCGACGCGTGGCGGCATCAACCCAGGCAGCCAGCGGCGCCGCCTCGCGCCGCGCGGCCTCGCGCCCGGCATCCCCGGCGCTGGTCCCGGCGTTGCGGTCAAAATAGGGCGGGTTGGCGATGACATGATCGAAACTGCGCGCCCGCAGCGCGGTAGGCATGGTCTGCAAATCGCCCTCAACCACCTCAAACGTCAGCTTATTTTCAACCGCATTGCGTCGGGCCAGCCCGGCATAGCCGCTTTGCAGTTCCAGCCCTGCCACATCCAGCCCGCCGACCCGCCATTGCAGGCACAGCGTCGCCACCCCCGCTCCGCAGCCCAGTTCCAGCACCGACTGCCCCGGCACAGCCCCCACCGCAGCGGCCAGAAACACCGGGTCCACCCCGGCGCGATAACCCGACCGGGGCTGCCAGATTCGCAGGTTTCCGCCCAAAAAGGCGTCACAGGTCAGCCCATTATTGTCAAAAGTCGATGTCATTGTCGCGCATAACCGCCTGGGCCAGAAAATGATCGCGGTCGGCGACCATCAGGCGGCGCGGCATTATGCCAATGGAGCCTTCCAGCACGCTCATATGGACGTCCATTTGAAAGCAGGCTATATCCTCGCCTTCAAGCAGGGCAGAGGCATAGGCGATGGTTGTTGGGTCGTTGCTGCGCAAAAGTTCTTTCATGCCCTTGATGTAGGGGCAGACGTCGGGGTTTGTCGAGTAGGATGACGAGACGGTGATGGGACTAGATCAGGTTCAAACAAAACCGCACGAAAGATTGGCACAGGCGCTGGCCGGTGACATGGACGCGGTAAACACGCTGATCCGGGCGCGGATGGCATCGCAACATGCGCCCCGCATTCCCGAGGTCACCGCGCATCTGGTCGAGGCGGGCGGCAAGCGGTTGCGCCCGATGCTGACGCTGGCGGCCGCGCGGATGTGTGGCTACGGTGGCCCGTTTCATGTGCATCTGGCCGCGACGGTCGAATTCATTCACACCGCGACCCTGCTGCATGACGATGTTGTCGACGAAAGTGGCCAGCGGCGCGGGCGGCCCACCGCGAACCTGCTTTGGGACAATAAATCAAGCGTTTTGGTCGGCGATTACCTGTTTTCGCGCAGCTTTCAGTTGATGGTGGAAACCGGCAATTTGCGGGTGCTGGACATCCTGTCGAACGCCTCTGCCACGATCGCCGAGGGCGAGGTGCTGCAACTGACCGCCGCGCAGGATTTGCGCACGGATGAGGCGGTATATTTGCAAGTCGTACGCGGCAAGACAGCGGCGCTGTTTTCGGCGGCCACCCAGGTGGGCGGTGTCATTGCCGGGGCGCCAGAGGATCAAGTGAGCGCGCTCTATGACTATGGCGACGCCTTGGGAATTTCGTTCCAGATTGTGGATGACTTGCTGGATTACGGCGGCGATGCTGCGGCCACCGGCAAGAATGTCGGCGACGATTTTCGCGAGCGTAAACTGACCCTGCCGGTGATCAAAGCCGTGGCACTGGCCGATGCCGAAGAGCGCGCATTCTGGAAACGCACCATCGAAAAAGGCGATCAGCGCCATGGTGATCTGGATCACGCGCTGTCGTTGTTGGCCAAACACGGCACGATGGAAACCACCCGGGCTGAGGCGATCGCCTGGGCCGATAAAGCAAAGTCCGCCATCGCAACCCTGCCCGCACACGAAATGCGCGACATGCTGCATGATCTGGCCGATTACGTGGTGGCGCGAATCAACTAGCGGCGGAAACCTGCCGGCCTGCTCAGACCTCTCGTGTCCAGCCAGAGGCCGGTTTGACCCACCAGTCGGGATGCAATTTCCCAAGGTCCTCGGCGGCGATATCCGCCTCTATCCGGGTGGCAAATAACCCAAAACAGGTGGCGCCAGACCCCGACATCCGCGCCAGCAAGCACCCCGGCCATCCCCCAAGCCGCGACAGGGCCACGCCAATCGCCGGTGCGATCCCGCGTGCTGGCATCTCCAGATCGTTGCGTTGCGTTGCTAGCCAACCCGCCAGTGCCCAGGCATCGGCGAATTCCGGTATCGCGGGCATGGGGGCGTTATCCTTGCGGGCCAAAGCCCGAAACACCTCGGGGGTTTTGACCTCAACACGCGGATTGATCAGAACCATATGCAACGGCGGCAATCCCGGCACGGGCGCCACCATTTCGCCAATGCCTGACATCCGGCTGGGCCGCCCGGCCAGACACACAGGAACGTCGGCACCCAGCGTCAGTACATCCGCTGGCGGCGGTAAGTCTTTCCCGAATGCCGCAGCGCACGCCAGCAGCGTGGCAGCCGCATCGCTAGACCCGCCGCCAATGCCAGAGGCAGGCGGCAGCCTCTTTTCCAGCCATATTTCGGCCGTCTGCTCTGGCGTGATCAGGTCTTTGGCCCGGCACACAAGGTTGGTCCCGTCCCTTGGAACGTCCCCGCCGAAATCGCCAAGCATGTTGAAAATCGTCCGTGGTGACGGGACACAGACAATCTTGTCGCCCACATCGGCAAACACCACCAGTGAATCCAGCAGATGATAGCCATCTGCCCGCTGCCCGGTCACATGCAAAGTCAGATTGATCTTGGCGGGGGCAAAGACCTCGACTGCGCCCGTATCCGCACCAGTCTTCGGCATCCAGGCCTTATCCGTCTTGCGCCGAAACCTTGATCGGGGCTGCGCCTTCTTCTTCGCGCACAATGTCCAGCCCGACCTCTAGTTTGCGGCGAATACGCACGGCTTCTGGTTCGTCCGGATCAAAGCTAAGGGCGCGTTTCCACTGGAACTCGGCCTCAATCTTGCGACCAACGGCCCAATAGGCATCACCCAGATGGTCGTTGACCACCGGGTCGACCGCCATCAGTTCAGCGGCCCGTTCCAGATTGACGACGGCGTCACTGTATTTGCCGGTGCGAAACTGCACCCACCCCAGCGAATCAACGATGTAGCCTGAATTCGGCTCTCCGGCGACGGCCTGTTCGATCATGGCCAGCGCCTCATCCAGGTTTTCGCCCATCTCGACAAAGCTATAGCCCAGATAGTTCAGCACCTGCGGCTGGCCGGGGTTCAACTCCAACGCTTTACGGAAATCGGCCTCTGCCTGCTGCCACTGGTCGGTGCGTTCGTTGGCGATGCCGCGGGCGAAGAACAAGATCCACTGGTTGCGGCCCGGTGCGTCATACAGCGCGACGGCGGTGTCATAGGCTTTGACCGCCTCTTCGTAACGCTCCAGCCCACGCAACGCGTCGCCCAGCGTGATATGCACCTCTGCATTGTCGGCCCGCGCGCGGGCAAGCTGTTGCAGAACCTCTATTGCGGCCTCGGTCTTGCCGGATTTGCGCAGCGCCTCGGCGCGGCCCAGTTCGGCGGCATCAAAAGACGGGTGGTCTGGCGGCACCTTGTTGTAACTTTCGGTGGCCAGCTCATAGCGTTCCATTTTTTCCAGCAAAGAGGCCGACAAAAGCATCGCGTCGACATGGCCGGGGCGCAGGTATTCCGCCAGGCGGCTGTACAGCAGCGTATAACCATCCGCCGCCTCGCCACTCAAAGCGCCCGCAACCACCAAAAACAGCTCGGCAACGCCGTCCTTGGCATTGCCCAGGGCGTCAAAGGGCAGCATTTTGCCCGCCTCAAGATCGGTGCGCATCTTTGCCAGGGCCGGGTCAAGTTCGGTGCCAAAGCTTTTTTCAAGCAGGTCCAGCGCGTCAGTGTTGCGTTCCAACTGGCTAAGCACCTGAGCAAAAGCAATGATGCCCCGCCGGGTCAGCTGTAACGTGCCATCGGCGCGGCCCGACAGAATTTCGTCGGCCGCCTCGAAATCACCCACCAGCGCCAGTGCCAGTGCCTTGTGGTACAGGCCGAAAACCTCGATGCCCTGCGTCGCGGCAACCTCATCAAAGCTGTCCAACGCATCGGCCATATGCCCCATGCCCAGCTGCGCCCAGGCCTTCAGCAGCCCGTCCACCAGCGGGCCGATCGACTGGCCCGCCGCCAGGTCGGTCAGCACGCCCTCAAAATTCTCGCGTTTGATGCCATCGGCCAGCAGCGCCATATTGGCGACTTGACTGGTGGCGCCCAACGATATCAGACGTCGCGCCACGGCAACGGCACGATCAACCTCGCCCAGCCCCAAATAGGCCAACACAGCGTTCTCGATCAGGATCGGGTTGCTGGGGTCCTGCACGATGGCGCGGGCGAAATAATCGGCCGCCGCGCGATAATCGCTAAAGATGCTGGCATGACGCGCGGCCAGATAGGCCCCGGCGACGCCCTGCGGTGCGGCGGGCGTGGCAAGGCCAAGCGCCAGCGTGGCAAGGGCGAATGGTTTCAGAATTGAACGGAACTGCAAAGGGCGCCTCATCAGTTGGATAAGGTTCAACGTAGCGCGCAAATCTGTGTGTCGCAATGCAGGGACGTGATTTCCGCCCCTGCATGACGGGATTGTTAATTCAGCAGCGCTGTCTGGCTACATATTGGGGTAATTCGGCCCGTCACCGCCCTGGGGAACCGTCCAGGTGATGTTCTGGCTGGGGTCCTTGATATCGCAGGTCTTGCAGTGAACACAGTTCTGGAAGTTGATGACAAATTCCTGCTGGCCATCCTTTTCTTGCACCTCATAGACCCCCGCCGGGCAATAGCGCTGCGCGGGTTCGTCGAATTTGGGCAGGTTGACGCCAATCGGCACCGATGCATCGGTCAGATGCAGATGCGCGGGCTGGCTTTCTTCGTGGTTGGTCATCGAGAAGGACACATTGGTCAGCCGGTCAAACGACAGTTTGCCGTCCGGGCGCGGGTAGTCGATGGGCTTGTGCTTGCTGGCAGCTTCGGTGGATTGCGCATCATTCTTGCCGTGTTTCACGGTGCCAAACGGCGACACGCCGAACAACGACTGAAACCACATGTCAAACCCGCCAAGCCCCAGCCCGCCCAGCAGCGGCCCGAATTTGGCATTCAGCGGCGCAACATTGCGCACCCGTTTCAGGTCTTTTCCGATGGGACCGGTTTTCAGACCCTCGTTATACGCCTCTAGGGTATCACCGGCACGACCTGCGGCAATGGCGCCGTGGGCAGCCTCGGCGGCCTCAATCCCGGAATGCATGGCGTTATGGTTGCCCTTGATGCGCGGCAGGTTCACCAGCCCGGCGGAACACCCCAGCAGCGCGCCACCGGGAAAGGCGACCTTTGGGATCGACTGAAAACCGCCCTTGGTCACGGCCCGCGCGCCATAAGCCACGCGGCGACCGCCTTTCAGCAGTTCGGCGATCTTGGGGTGATGCTTGAATCTCTGAAACTCCATATACGGGTACAAATACGGGTTTTTATAGTTCAGATCGACAATATATCCGACATAAACCTGATTGTTATCAAGATGATAGACAAAGCTGCCGCCTGATTGTTTGAACCCCAGCGGCCAGCCCATCGTGTGGGTGACTTCGCCTTCGTTGTGCTTGTCGGGGTCGACCTCCCAGATCTCTTTCATGCCAAGGCCGAATTTCGGCACGTCGCAATGCGCGTCCAGCGCGAATTTCGCAATCACCTCTTTGGACAAAGACCCGCGCACGCCCTCGGACAGGAAGACGTATTTGCCAAACAGCACCATCCCCGGCTCATAGCCGTCGCCCGGCGTGCCATCCGGGTTTTTGCCGAACTCACCGGCCACCACGCCCTTTAGCGCGCCATCCTCGCCATAAACCAGTTCAGAGCACGCCATGCCGGGGAAGATTTCAACGCCCAACTCTTCGGCCTGCTCTGCCATCCAGCGGCAGACATTGCCCATGGAAACGATGTAATTGCCGTGGTTGTTCATCAGCGGCGGCATGATGAAATTGGGGATGCGGATGCCGCCACCCTCGCCCAGCATATAGAAGTTGTCTTTTTTCACCGGCACGTTCAGCGGCGCGCCTTTTTCCTTCCAGTCGGGCATCAGTCGGGTCAGGCCCGCCGGGTCCAGCACCGCGCCAGACAGGATATGCGCCCCGACCTCTGATCCTTTTTCCAGCACGACCACGTCAAGATCAGCATTCAGCTGTTTCAGACGGATCGCCGCCGACAGGCCCGCAGGCCCCGCGCCCACGATAACCACATCATAGTCCATCGACTCTCGTTCGATATCCGCCATATCCGTCCCCTTGGTCACGTGCCGCGCAATAATCTTTCGCAAGGTTGGTAATCACCTCGCAAAGAAGGGTCAATCGTAACACGACGTCGATAAGGCGCGGAACGACACACCGGCGGAAAATTAGCGCTTGATCTCAAGTGAACTTGAGGAATTACAACCGGGGTCAATCGCACTTCTCACCAAAGGAACCACGATGCCTGCGCAACTGGAACATGTGAACTATACCGTCAGTGACTGCCACAAGACCGCCGAATGGATGGCGGCTGTCTTTGGCTGGTTTATCCGCTGGCAGGGGCCGTCGCTGAACAACGGCCACACGATCCACGTCGGCAGCGACAAACGATATGTCGCGCTTTATACCCATGGCACCCCAAAACCGACGGCAGAGGACAATTATGCCACCACTGGCGGGCTGAACCATATCGCGGTGACGGTCGACGATCTGGACGCAGCCGAGGCGCGCGTCATCGCCGCCGGGTTCACCCCCAAAAGTCACGCCGATTATGAACCGGGTCGGCGGTTCTATTTCTACGACGCCGACGGCATCGAATATGAGGTCATCAGCTACGCCTGATCCGCAGACCGCGACGCACGTAAGGCGCGTGGGGCATTTGCCCCGCGCGCCCGCATCTCAATACGTCACAAGGATTTCGACCCTTGATTCGGCATTAAGGCTCTTTTTGTCGGGTATCGCGAAATACCCGACCCCCGCCGGAAGCTGGTAGTTAAGCCAGTTATCCT
>Ga0316206_1002714_pt1 | contig 11272 bp, 11 predicted proteins | sample 6monthpyrite_MG_FD_204942 | JGI IMG/M metagenome (GOLD analysis project Ga0316206, IMG submission 204942) | Microbial mat bacterial communities from mineral coupon in-situ incubated in ocean water Damariscotta River, Maine, United States -... | ecosystem: Environmental > Aquatic > Marine >...
TATAGAATCGCAATTTAGAGTGCAAGTAATTGATGTGCATAAGGAATTCACAAAAACTAAATACACCTAGGTCGAATATTTTTAACAAATGGATTCTAATCTTGTATAAAATAATCGACCCTATTGGCGATCAAGCTTTTTGAGGATTTCTTAGGCGCATTAAGGGTTTGTGCTCTCATTGTGATTTTCTATATCGGGATTTGGGATAAAGCTGAAAAGATTTAAATTTTCAAAGATTTAATAAAATCAGAAACCTGGTCGGATATTTGAGCATCATTTAAGGCAGAGTCAATTGTCGCTTGAATGTATCCTAATTTATGGCCGCAGTCATAGCGTTTGCCATTTAGTGTTGCAGCATAGAGATTATTGGGTTGATCCAATAATTTGGCTAAAGCGTCTGTTAATTGAATTTCTCCACTTTTATCGCTTTGAGTCTGTTCTAATAAGCTAAATATCTCAGGAGACAATACATATCGTCCTATCACTCCTAAGTTACTCGGAGCTTGTGATAAGTCGGGTTTCTCTACAATAGAATTAATAGCATTTACCGTATTGTTTTGCTGACCAATATCGACAATTCCATATTGTGACACTCTGCTATCAGGCACAAGCTCAACAGAAATGACACTGGCCTGTTTATCCATAGAAGCTTGGATTAACTGCTCAGTAGCATTGACTTTATCCCTTTCTGGTTTAATAAAATCATCCGCTAAAATCACAGTAAAAAATTCATCTCCAACAGTCTCTTTGGCTTGTAAAACTGCATGCCCTAATCCCAAAGGCTGCCCTTGAGGAATAAAGACACGGGTAATATTTTTTGGAAGAGTTTCTAGTTTTTCTAACAAATGCAATTTACCTTCGAGTTCAAATTTTTGACGCAGCAAGGGTTGTGGATCAAAATGATCGCTAATTGCATGTTTACTGGCACTGGTAATAAAAATTAGAGTTGTGATTCCGGCCAAAATAGCTTCTTCAATAGCGTATTGAATTAAAGGTTTGTCAATAATTGGAAGCATTTCTTTTGGAATGGACTTTGTCGCCGGTAAAAATCGAGTGCCCATCCCTCCTACAGGAAAGACAGCCTTAGTTATTTTTTTCATCTTGGTTTTTTTTCTCTATTATTTTTAAATGTTGTTGGACAAATTCAGGGACTAATTTTTTTAATGAAAACATTAATTCTTTTTCCTGAAAATTAATGGCCTGATTAATCGCTTGATTGAGTTGTTTCAGATAATTATCGGCCTGTTTAAGATGCGATTCTATGTGAAATATTTTTTGGTGGCTGGTGCTTTTTAATTTTTCAATATCGTAATACAGTTGCTCATGAAGCTTTTCTCCCGATCGCAATCCTGTAAATTTAACTTCAATATCCACATTGGGTATTTTTCCAGAAAGACTAATCATCCTATTGGCCAAGCTTAATATACTAATAGGTTTGCCCATATCAAGAACATGAATATCACCCTTAGACCCTAATACCATGGATTGAACGATTAATTGGCAGGCTTCTTTTATGGTCATGAAATAACGAGTCATTTCCTCATGAGTAACTGTCACAGGGCCATTGTTGGCAATCTGTTCTTTGAATAAAGGCACGACACTGCCTGCTGAACCCAAGACATTTCCAAAACGCACAACGATAAAATCTGTTCCTGATTGTTTGTTTTTATACTGACAATATATCTCTGAGACTCTCTTGGTTGCCCCCATGACACTGTAAGGATTTACAGCTTTATCAGTGGACACCAAAACCATTTTACTCACCTCAAACTGATCGCAAGTATCAACTATATTTTTTGTACCCAGAACATTATTAATAAAACCTTCGCAAGGCATCTTCTCAAGCAACGGAACATGCTTATAGGCCGCGGCATGGAACACAATATCTGGTTTTACTTTAGTGAAAACCTGAAACAAATGCGCTTTATCTGTCACATTCACCAATAAACTCTTAACAATAAGATCATTATTCTTTTCGGTGAGTTCACGATCAATTTGGTACAAATTAAATTCTGAATGATCAATAATGCAAAGGCTTTTAAGATCAAGCTTTGCTAATTGCCTAGCTAATTCCGAGCCAATGGATCCACCTCCACCTGTAATCAGCACGGATTTTCCCTGAACTTCACTGGCGACATTAGTCCAATCTATAGCTACTTTTTTTCGTCCCAATAAATCATCAATAGTCACAGGCAACAAATGCGATATTTCAAAACCTTTGTCGGTAATATTATCTAAATTAGGCAAGGTGAGCAATTTGGAAGAGCTAGACATGCTATTATCAACAATATCCTTCATCTGCGAAGCCGTGATATTTTCTTGCGTGATAACAATGGCTTGTACATTTTTGCTTAAACAAATATGAGAAATATCTTCAACCGTACCAAGGACTTTAACCCCGCGTAAATTAGATCCCTTGTACTTGCTTTTGTTATCCACAATACCTACAACTTCGTACAGACCTGAAGCATTGGCATGACGAATGAACATATCAGCCAAACGCCCAGCTCCAATGAGTAGTACCTTTTGTTTATTGCTGTTCAATATATTGAGCTTTGAGTCTTTAAAAACGCGATAAGCAAGTCTGGGAACCCCCCACAGAACCATTAAAATCAGAGGGTACAACAGCAAGACAGCTCGAGACACTCCATCGGCTCGGTAGATTAAAAACAAGACAAATCCGATAATAATGGTACCAATGGTAGCCGATTTTGCTATGTTTATCAGATCAGGCACACTGGCAAAACGCCAAATCCCTCGATACAAATTAAAATAATAAGCAACAATTCCCTGAATGAGAAGAACCAAAGCAAAATCCAGACCAAACCAGCTCAGTTCTGGTGCTTCAGCCCAAACACTGTAGCGAATGGCATAACTCATCATCCACGCCAACCACGTCATAAATAAATCGTGCAGGATAACCATTGTTCTGGGGTGTAAAATTCTCATGGCGATAGTTTAAATCAAAAAGCGTTTAAATTTTGTTTTATTGTGAAAATTAAACCACAAAAAACTCAAAATCACAACTTGTACCGACAGCACCATCAAACGTACAGTAAAGTCAAATTGCAGGACATCAAAACAGAGAGCCAAGACACAGTTAACTGCTGTCACTAGCGCATACAACAGTGAAGTTTGAGCATGCGAATATCCTTGATGAATCATGGCTTGAAACATATGCAGATTATGTGCTTGAGCAATTTTATGTTTGAATTTAATACGGGTCAGTAAAGTTAAAGTCGCATCAACAATAAAAACCAAATGAAACGATATCACCAAAATCTCATCAAAAACTCCAATTGAAACTCCGTACAAAGCAAAACTAGCCAAAATAAACGCAACGGACAGACTACCAGAATCTCCCATAAACATGCGCGAAACAGGAAAATTAAACAGCAAAAAGGACAAAATACACAAGACAAACAAGAGGATATAAAGCAGTAAAATAAAAGAGAAGCTAGAATAATCTAGCAAAACAAAAGCAACACCATAGGCGACCGCCGTCACAAAGGCATGCAAACCAGCCATTCCATCTGCACCATCCATAAAATTGAATAAATTGATCCACCAGACCATGCCAAAGAGGTAGAACAACATCACAAATAGATTGGGACTATTATTATCATAAAATAATGCATATAAAAAATAAGCACAAAGCATAAATACAGTCAACAAACGAAAAGCAACAGAAACAGGCTTAAAGTCATCCAAAGCTCCTAAGACTAACAAGACAACAAGACCAATTCCCACTGTATAAGCATTCAAATAATAAAAAGGTTCGAACAAAAAGTAACTTAATACGATAGGCAACATAAAAATCAAACCAGCCGAAGTTGGTTTGGCCGTTTCATGTATTTTCCTTTTTTCATCGGGCAAATCAAACCAATGATAACGATGACTCAAACGCAAATACGAGAACAATAAGACTATGTTCACAAAAAAAACAATAATTTCGTAAGAGAGAATTCCCATAACTTAGTTATTCAGTTTCCAAACCATAAATAGGTTTAACCGCCCCCCAAGACCGACAACTTGGGCATTGCCAATGCAGTTTTTTAGCTCCAAACCCACACTTGCGGCAACGATGATTGGGTTTCTTATCCAGTAATTTATTAACCAATTTCTCAAGAACTTCAAATTTGGTAATATCATTGCTATTTTGTGTGTTTTTCTCAAGATTGAGCTTCAACAACAAATCCAAACCTCGGACTGAGGGTTTTTCGACCAACTGTCCTTCCACAAAGTTTTCTGCCTGTTCAATACCCTCGGTATTTTTAATGATTTCTGCTAACACCAAGATCGGCACAACTCCTTTGTAGCTTTGGATAAATTTTTTTAAAAATTCTTTGAACCGATCGCACTTGTTAATGTTTTTATAACAAACAGACATTTCACTAATGCATTCTGAAGCATAAATATCATCAAATTCCAATGCCTGATGATAGGCTTCAATGGCTTTTTTCCATTTTTTTGATTTTTGAAATTCACGGGCTTGAATTAATTTCGCCCTAACACATTTGGCGTTTTTTAACAAAGCAGAACTTAAATGATTTTGAGCTTTCTTGTTTTCATTCTGTTTTAGGCAATTTTCTGCTAACTCACAGTGGAAATGTGCAATATCATGGGTCATTGTACGGCCTGAAACCAATTCATAACGAGAAGCAGCTTTAATCGCCTCAGCCCAGTCTTGCTCTTGCTGATAAACATCGCACAATGAAAACAAGGCTTCTGGAGTATAAGCTTCAATTTCTACTAATTCAGTAAAAAGAACTTCAGCTCTATCAAGCAAGCCTGCACTCATGTAATCTTTACCCATAGCTAACAAAGCTTTGGTTCTATAATCTTCTGTTAAGTTAGGTTGAGATATTAAAGATTGGTGTAATTTTATCGCTTTATCGACCTCTCCTTTACGGCGATACAAATTTCCCAGAGCCAATTGCGGTTCAAAAGTTTCAGATGAAGTCTTTGCCAGTTCAATAAATACATCAATAGCACGTTCAGAATCATCGTTAAGTAAATAATTTAATCCTTTGAAATAACTGTGATTCAGTCGTTCTAATGTTTTCGAGTTCTTGCGTTCAATTTTGTATTTATTCAGATTAATACCAATCATAACTCCAATCAATGAAGCCAGAAAAAAACCAACTAATTCAATCATTGCTGTGCACTATTCTTTTTTGGTCCATCAATTCACGAGAGACTGTGCGATTTTTTCGTTCTAATTGCCTGATTTTTGATGTTAAAGGCATATAAAACTGAAACAAAGCCATAAGCAAGCCAATTAAAAGGCCAAAAAACAAGGTCAAAATTAACAAAAACCCAAGAGATAAATCGAACTGCAAATAATAGAGATTTAAAACGACTTTTTCAGTATTTAATCCACTCATAGCAATAGATAAGACAATCACAGCAACAGCAACAATAAAAAGTATTAAGCGCTTAATAAATAACATATTTTTTTTCATATTATAAATGCCATCACTATACCAAATCTCTTCTTGTTTTTATATTAAAAAATGAGAATCCTAAAGATGATTAAAAAAACACCATTTATAATAAGACATCGTATTTTTCCTTGAATAGAATATCTATTTAAGTTAATATTCCGCTCCCTTAGGCAAAGGGTTGATAAAATACAAGTGTGTTGCACACTTTACCAAAATGGAAAACAACGATTTGCAACTCTATAATATGGTGAGGTGGCCGAGTGGTCGAAGGCGCACGCCTGGAAAGTGTGTAAACGGCAACGTTTCGAGGGTTCGAATCCCTCCCTCACCGCCATTATCAAGTCTAATACCATCCAAAAATACAGTGAAACTAACTTCAATAAAACCCTAATTTTAGATTTTAGAGTCAACAAAGATTTAACAAATATAGTTTGGAGCAAAGACACTATGACAATCCTCATTATTACAGGTTTAGCACTTTTAATAGTGGAAATCATTCTTGAGACATTAAGAGCAAAACTTTTTAAATCAATAGAACTAACAACTCATAAAGCTTTGCTTGCAAAAATGTACCTTCCAAAAAATATTTTCAAACCCTTCAGAAAACCAGAATGGACACCTATAAAGTATATTTTTACACGCAAACATAAAGAACTAAACAACAAACCATTATCAAAACTAAGTGACATAACATTGGTAACATACTTGATATCATGGTTGTTTTGGCTTTTCTTCGCATTGCATTTATCAGTAACCTATTTATAGCTTGGATTCGTATAATACCCAAATCCCCATATAGAAAATCACAATGAGAGGACAAGCCCTTAATGCGCCTAAGAAAGCTTCAAAAAGCTTCATCACCAATGATAATGAATTTGAACTTAAAAAAAACAAGCCACAAGAAAAAACCATATTTCATTGGTAGTCAGGAATTTTTAGTTTGTTAGGCGTGCCAAGGGGTTGTTTTATAATCGTGTTTTATTTATCAGGATTTGGGCACTAGAAAAGAATTCCAAATAAATAACCCTTTTCAAATTTATACTCGATTACAAAGCTACATTTTAAAAACAAATCGAGATAAATTATGAAAAAGACCTTATTATTTTTATCCATTGCTGCAATCACAGCCTGTAGCAATGTTGATCAAGTTAAAGACTCAGAGCATCCAACAAACGAAGGTTTTATTGCTGCAGAAGAACAAGACAGTACAGCCGTACAGCCTAAAAAAGTAAAAACAGAACTAATAAAACGCCGGCCAAGATTATCCCAAGAAGCCTATGCTTACAAAGCAATCAACACTGCTAGCCTAGTCACTATGCCATTGAGTGAAAGCAACCGTGAAAATTACAATCATTTCGAAGACAATGGCGTACAAATAACCAAACAAAATCCTGTATCAACCTTTAGTATTGATGTGGATACAGGGGCTTATAGCAATATGAGAAGAATGTTAAACCAAGGCATTATGCCAGCAAAAGACTCAATCCGAGTGGAAGAACTCATCAACTATTTTAGTTACCAGTATGCTCTACCAGATAACAAAGAACAGCCCTTTTCAATAAATACCGAAATGGCTCCTTCGCCCTGGAACAATCAAGCCAAATTGCTTCACATTGGCATTCAAGGATTTAAAGCTGAAAACAAAACTCTGCCTGCATCAAACTTAACTTTCTTAATCGATGTTTCTGGTTCTATGAACTCTCCCAGCAAATTGGGCTTATTAAAATCATCTTTCAAATTAATGGCCAATAATATGCGTGCTCAAGACCGAATATCAATTGTGGCTTATGCCGGCGCCGCTGGTGCTGTATTAGAACCCACCGCAGGCAATGAGAAAGCCAAAATCATGCAAGCTTTAGATAAATTAACCGCGGGTGGATCAACCAATGGATCCGCTGGCATCCAGTTGGCTTATCAACTTAACGAAGACAATTTTATCAAACAAGGCATTAACCGCGTCATCATTGCTACTGATGGAGACTTTAATGTTGGGACAACAAATTTTGAACAACTCAAAGAGCTTGTTGAAAGAAAAAGAAACAAAGGCATTGCCTTAACGACATTGGGTTTTGGTCGCGGCAATTACAATGACCATTTAATGGAGCAGTTAGCCGATGTCGGAAATGGCAACTATGCTTATATTGACACATTAAAAGAAGCTAACAAAGTCTTGGTGAATGAAATGAGCTCAACTTTAATGACCATTGCTAAAGACGTAAAAATTCAGATTGAATTTAACCCAAACACGGTCTCTCAATACCGCTTAATTGGTTATGAAAATCGCTTATTGAAAACCGAAGATTTTAACAACGACAAAATTGATGCCGGTGAAATTGGAGCCGGACATACAGTTACTGCTCTCTATGAAATTGTCTTAAGCGGACAAAAAGGCTGGGTAGAATCATTGAAATATAAAAATCAGCACGATCAAGCCAGTTATTCGGATGAATTAGCAACACTAAAAGTACGTTACAAACAACCAACAAGCCAAACATCTCAGCTGTTAGTCAAGACCATAAAAACCTCGGAAATTCTAGCAGATATACAATCAAGCTCAATTAACTTCAAACTAGCCACTGCTGTTGCAGGCTATGGACAGTTATTAAGAGGAGGTCAAATGACCCAAAAATTCAGCTACAATGATGTTGCAGCATTAATTAAAGCGACATTGGCTGATGATGAATATGGTTACCGAGGTGAGTTTTTACAACTGGTTTCTCTAGCCAAAAGCTTAAGAACCTCCCAATAAAGTAATTTATCCATTCCTCTGTTAAGCAATTAACAGAGGAATGCGTTAGAATTAAACTTATTTAAATTAACCCTTCCTTCATGACCCAACGCAGTGATGAACAACTGATGTTAGATTTTGCCAATGCCGATGCCAAAGCATTCGAAATTCTTTATGCTCGCCATAAAGACCCTGTATATCGCTATTATTTACGTCATGTGAGCAATCCCGCCACTTGCCAAGAACTCTTTCAGGATTTGTGGATGAAAATTATTAAAAGCAAAGACAACTATCAAATCAAAGCCTCCTTCAAGACGTGGTTATATACCCTAGCCCATCACCGATTGGTGGATTGGTACAGGCGTAATAATCTCAAAACAAATGCCTTTGCTGACAATGAACAAAGCGAACAGGCCTTTATCGAATGGAATCCAGAAAACGAACTGCAAACCAAGCGATTGTCCAAGCATCTAAAAAAGGCTATTGGAAAACTCCCCTTCGAACAACGTGAAGTTTTTTTATTGCACCAAGAGGCAGCTCTTAGTTTTCCTCAGATTGCCGAAATGATGCAACTAGGTCTTGAAAAAATCAAAAGCCGCTACCGGTATGCTCTACAAAAACTCAGAATCAGTTTGGAGTCTGTTCGATGAGCACTAATAAAACCATAGAAAACGTGTATCAAGCAGGTAAAAATGAAAAACCACCCTCTTCTATTGATGACTTTATACTTGCTCAAGCCCAAGAAAGCTGCGAAATTTCTTCCCATAAGAAACAATCAACACTTAAAAAAAGCAAAAAACCTCGGTGGTTCTTACCTTTATCAACAGCTGCTATTGTTGTTCTTAGTTTTTCAATTATTCTGACCATGCAACATGAAAATAAAGTCGATTTCTCACAAACAGAGATGATACAAAGAAGTACTGAGACAAATGAATCTGGGTTTCTTTTGCAAAAAGAACAGACAAACAAAAAAGCAAATTCAAGAGCTGACACGAACCCTACTCCGATGGAAGAAGAAGCACCTTCTAAACCAGCGGCCATGATTATCGATAGAATGGTCAATAACAGAGCAGAAGCGCCACAAAATGCGCAACAAAAACAATTTAACAAACCATTAACAGAACCCGTATTCCAAGCAAATTCCGAAAAGCAAAAAGCTGAGGCAATAGGTACAATTGCAGACAATACCAATGCTATTGAACTTAGAAGAAATAAAAAACCACTCAAACTTGTGAGAAAATCGCCTAAGAAAAAGGAAAAATTGGCCGATCAAGAAACAGCATTAACTCCTGAAGCTGAGGCAACAGATACATCTCAACAAGAAGCCGATATTCAACAACTCATCTTGCTAATAAAACAAGGCGATAATCGCAAAGCAATGGAACTCATCACCCTACTAAAAATCAAATACCCAGACTATGATTTTTCACCCTATATTGATTAATTATTATAATATTGGAGTTCTAACTCCTTAGTAAGGATAATAAAGTCACACATTTCATGTAAACTCTCTTTGGATATTAAATGCCCTGCACTCTTTCTAATTTTACTGTTTGGCAATGTGATTTTTCTGCTTCATCACACCTCTACCACGACAAGCTTGAATGTTTTGTCGGCAATCATATGGTTGAGGCTTTGGTTCGAGTCTATCCAACAGATGCTCACTCAAAAGCACGTTGTATAAATTACAAACATGTGATTGACTCATTGTTCAAGAAACCACAGGCCTTTAGATACTCAAATATTAGAGATGAACTCATGCCAAGCCAAGATTATGCAAAGCTATGGATTATCTGTAATGGGCAGTTTGACAGCCATATGGCATGTAAATGGATGGTCACAGTGATTAAGATCGCATCCACGTTAACAGATATAAATACATTTGCACAATCATTATTGCTCAAGGGCAAGCTACCGACATTAAAAGCATTGCAAGACAAGTATCTTCTTAAATCGAAAACCATGCCAGATATAAAAGTGAGCCAACACAAGTTGGATGACTACAACAAACTCTTTACCAATGGCCATTGGCAACATCAACAGCTATCTGCGGGAGTTGTTCAATGAAACAAACAAAAAATAAGACTAGCAGTCATCAAGTTGAATTATTGATTAACCAGCTGAACCTAAAAGCCATAGCAAAACACTATCAAACTCTATCAACCCAAGCAGTAGAACAATCATGGAGTTATCCCCAATATCTAGCCAAGTTATGTGAGCTTGAAGTAGCCAGACGTTATCAAAACAGGGTACAAGTTTGGACAAAAGATTCAAAAATTGCCATTGATAAAAGCTTTGCTACATTAGACTTGTTGGAGCTTCCAAAGAGTGTTGCAGATAACATTGTTCAGTTAAAAGATGACGTTAGCTGGGCTACAGATGCCATGAATCTTTTATTAATAGGTCCATCAGGTGTTGGTAAATCACATATTGCAGCAGCACTTGGCAATCATTTGATTGAAAAAGGTGTTCGGGTTAAATGGTTTAATGCCAGTTTTTTGGTTCAACAACTACAGCAAGCCAAAAAAGAATTACTACTAATGCAATTTATGAGCCGACTAGACAAGTATAAAACTTTAATCATAGATGACATTGGTTATGTGGAGAGTGTAACACGAAGTGTGTAACTTTACTCAATTCAAAGCCGCCAAATAACACACCCAACCTGCATCTGCCGTTCCTTCTTGTGCTATCTTAAAAATTCCATCGCCCTCTCCTGATTTTTCATCTGTTCCCTCCCAATAAACATCCACTTGGCTAAAGCCAGCTTCATGTAACATCTCTTGTAATTCTGGCAAGGTCCATAAGCGCCAATAGTATGAAAATGCTTTGTTATACTCGATGCCATCGTTAGTTTTGAAATGGATATAACATTGCATCTGAGAGTTTATTGGATTAAAACTTGCCTGTTCCCAAATATATGTAAAGCCTTCACAGTCTCTTTCCTCTTTGAGTTCTTTGGCTGCTTCGTAGCCACCAAAAGCGTCAAGAAAAAAGATGCCAGTCTCTTCCAATGATTGTTTTACAGAAATAAAATAGTCCACCATTGTTTTTCTTTCCATAAACAAAAAATAGCTGAAATTCATTGCTAAAATTA
>Ga0316206_1002715_pt1 | contig 11269 bp, 8 predicted proteins | sample 6monthpyrite_MG_FD_204942 | JGI IMG/M metagenome (GOLD analysis project Ga0316206, IMG submission 204942) | Microbial mat bacterial communities from mineral coupon in-situ incubated in ocean water Damariscotta River, Maine, United States -... | ecosystem: Environmental > Aquatic > Marine >...
GCGATATTGATTTACACGCGCAAACCGAACCATTTTTGCATTGGCTTGAACAACAATACCATGGCGAAATGAGTTACATGGCTAATCACGGATTAATGCGTGTTCAGCCTGAACAATTATTACCGGGTTGTCTGCGTTGTATTAGTGTTCGGATGGATTATTTACCAACCAACGCTAAATTTGCGCGCATATTAAAGCAAAACGATCATGCCTATGTCAGTCGCTATGCATTGGGCAGAGATTATCATAAATTAATGCGCCAACGTTTAAAACAGCTTGAACATAAAATAGATAGCTATTGCCAGTCGCACTTTTCTGAACAAGTTCTCATTGCTCGACCATTTGTAGATTCAGCGCCTATTTTAGAACGTCCATTGGCAGAAAAAGCTGGTTTAGGTTGGGTTGGTAAACACAGTTTGCTGATTAATCCCCAAGCGGGATCTTGGTTTTTTTTAGGTGAATTATTAATTAACTTACCTTTACCTGAAACACCAGTAACAGCTACTGTGAAAAATCAATGTGGCGCTTGTGTTGCGTGTTTAAAAATTTGTCCAACTAATGCCATAATTGCTCCTTATGTTGTTGATGCCCGACGTTGTATTTCTTATTTAACCATTGAATTACTTGGCGTAATCCCTGAACCACTTCGCCCACTCATTGGTAATCGTATATATGGCTGCGATGATTGCCAACTCATTTGTCCGTGGAATAAATTTGCTTCGCTAAGTACAGAAACTGATTTTCAGGCACGTAATGGATTAGATAATATAACTCTGCTCGAACTATTCGCTTGGGATGAACGGCGTTTTTTAACACAGTTACAAGGTTCGCCCATTCGCCGTATTGGTTTTGAATGTTGGCAACGCAACATTGCCGTTGCTTTAGGTAATGCTGATTATCAACCGTCCATCGTCAACGCTTTACAAGCGCGATTAACATCAGTTAGCGCGATGGTGGCCGAACATATTAATTGGGCGATTAATCAGCAACTCAAACGAGCCGCATTACCAAACGAGCGGCGCACTGCCAGATTAATTAGAACGATTGAGAAAGGCTTACCAAGAGATGCTAATTAACTGAGATTATTGAAACGCTGTTGTCTAATTATTCTTCGCTGCTGGCACAGCTCTAGTACTGCCTGTTGTTGCTGTTTATTCATGCTATGCCAACCAGTAATTTCATCAATATGGCGAAAGCAACCTAAACAAATATCATCTTCATTTAAACAACAATTCCGAATACACGGGCTAGTTGTAGTGCTACTAAGTGGTTTATTGATTTTGGCCATCATTATAACGCCGCCGTAAACTGCGCTAATTGCGCAACCTGACTATCCATTTCATTCATCAAAGCGGTGAATTGAGATTCATCCGAATGTACTAGCGCACGGTGCAATTGGCTAACCACGCTAATCAATGCCGGTGCAGCAATAATTTTCGCGGTAGTAAGTAAGTGCTCACAACAATCTATTGCTTGTTCTACCTGTTTTGCGCTAATTAGTTGTTTAATAGTATCAATATCTTTCCGATTATCCTCTAAATAGTCGTCTAACATCATTGCCGCTAATTCAGGTGAACCTTGATGTATCGCAAATTGCTGAATATTAACCGGCAACTGATCATCCTTAGTGTTTAAAATCTTAGTTACTGGCATTGGTTTGGTTACCGCAACACTAGCGGGTAATGCAACAATTGCCGAGTTACTGACTAACATCGAACGATTTACGGGTACAACGCTGCTGGTTAACCAAGGCGATAATTGCTGTGCCAATGCCTGAACATCAAAAGGAGCAACAAGTTCCGTAATGGTTAAATCATCACTGCTATAACATGAACCATGCGGTTGATTGAGCAGAAAAATCGCGCGCGCTACTTTATTACCAATTGCAAACGACACCTCATGCTCAATCGTAAACTCAGTGATCATTAATAAATAACGTCCCGATTGCCAGGCAGTTAATAACAATTGTTGATCACTCACCATCCGCACCTGTAAACCGAGTAGTTGTAAAACACTTGATAATGTTTGATATTGCGCAGGACACTGTACCGCCAACAACAAGGTGACTTGACTAGCTTTACGATAATAAGGCTGCAATTGTGCCGCACTGAGCACTAGATTAGAGCTGTTTGCAGATGCCAATAGTTGTTTGATCGCGTGAGTTAACTGATTAATAAATAGTGGGTGTTGGGGCTGTTCAAATAATCCTTGGCGCAATATCTGTTGTGGTTTTTGCGCCTGCAACACTAATAATTTAGGTCGGCAATGGCTAGGCAGCACAGCCAACTGTTGCAAAATACTGGCATAATCAGTAGCAATAGTATCATTACCTAACAGCACGACATCCAACACCCGTTTAGCAAGTTGTTTAGGTGAATATTGCTGACTAAATTGTAGTGCATTTGCTAAATGTTCACAGGCAATACGTTGCCGCTTAAAGTATTCGTTGAGTCGCTGTTTGAGCGGTTTATCTTGGCTTATCAATAACAGGTTCAACTGTTTAAACTCAACATTAGCTATGCATTGCTGTGGTTGTTGCGACAAGGCCATAGGTAATTGCACTTGTAACTGATAACCATCTTCTAAGTTAGTTATGGTCAGTGCCTGTGCGTTAAATAATTGTAATTGGTGGCTTAAATAACTAGCCAGTACATGCTGCTGAAGGTCAGTTTTATTTAATAAATGACGTAATATTTTCGGTAATTCTATGGGCTGTGCTAGCCGTGTTATGCGCCAACAAAAATTCACCACTTGCTGACCCGAATTTTTGTCTTGCAAGCTTACTTGTAAATGTAGGGTGGCATTAAAATAACCGGCAAACATCGTTTGGCACATCGCTAACAACAAATGTTCTAAATGTGCGGGATCAACCATCACCTGATCATTTAAGGTCGAGTCATAATCAATTAATATTGTATTTTTTTGCAGATAAGCTTCTTGTTGAGCATTGATCACTACCGATTGAACCAACGGCTCAAGCCAGCTATCTCTTAGGTTTAACTGGCTTGCTTGATGCTTAGCGGTTAACGCTTTATTAATGTGTAATAGGTTTTCTACTCGCTGTAACTTACGATAAATGGGTAATAACCGTGCTGCTGACTCGCTACTGTAGTGAATTAAAGAACCATGTTGTAGCTGTAATAATACTTGCCAAATTAGCTGTTGTAATTGGCTATAGGTGTGCTGCGCTTTGCTTGCAAGTTGACTTAATTGCCCAATATACGCTTGCTCTTGAGTCTTTATTGTTTGACGTAATTGTTCAACTTGCTCTGTATTCGCCAGTGTCCCAAACCACCCACCCGGTTGATGATGAATGGATACCAAAACGCTATGTTGCGCTAACGTTGATACCGTCAGCAGTTCCGGTTTGTTGTTGTGTTTAACCAACTTAGCTGCTTGCAATAACTGCCGCACCACCGGCTTAGAAAAATAATGACGCCAACTCTTAGGTTGGGCGATTATCGATGAGTTATCGCTGGCTTGATTAGTTAACAAGATATGAATTTGAGGTTGCTCGGCAAGCAGAGTCGTTTTTATATCATGCCACACAGTAACCTGTTGCCATTGTGCTAATAATTGTCGTTGTTGGTTAAGTTCAGATACTAATTTTTGGTGATCTTGTTCGCTATATTTAGGATGAATAATGCTCTCAATAGGAGCCAATAATTGTTGTTGTTCTACATACTGACAAATGCCCTGATTTTGTTGTGCAAGTTGCTCAGTAAGCAAGGCAATATTTGTTTGATGAAACGTTGCCAATTTACGTTTTATCACGCTCACACTGAGCATAGCACCGAGCATCATCAGCGTAAATAAACCACTTAAGAGCCAAATCCATTGTCCTAATGATAACCGTTGTAACACCATCGCCAAATTCTGTTGAACTAATAACAGTCGTTCCATCCAGACAGTCCGATGCTTAGCTTCGGGACTAATTTTCAGCAGCGCTTCTGGGTTTATTAACAAAGGTGTTACAATGGCGTCAGCTTTTTGTAAGTAATGTCGGTACTCTTCAAACAAATGCAATTGCCCTCGCCACTTAGCTAGCAATTGATGCTCACTAAAAAATAATTGCTCTAAGGTATGTAATTGCTCGGCTAACACCGAATGACCATTATCGATTAGCTCGTTCCGTAATGGGCCGATATCAGTAAAAATTTGTACGGTGGCTTGAGTAAATTGTTCAAACCAAGGAACGCTAGTTTGCAACGATAATTGTTCAACGCTTTGTAAAACATACGTTAGGCGTTGAGTAAATTGTTGTAATTGAAGCAACTGATTAATTAATTTTGCATGGGCTTTCGCACGAATAGCCGTTACTCGGTCAGTCAATTGATCTTGCGTTATTTGTCGATATAAACTGACTTGCTGCTGCTGTTTTTTGTGGATCAATTCATGTAACGAATCTACCACCAACTGTAATTGAAACTTACTATCATCAGTCAATTGTTTGTTACGCACACTATTCATAACCAACCGATCAACCGTATTAGTAATAAATTTATGCTCGAATATTAACTCATTAAAATCCGCATTATTGGGATTAGCTAACTGAGCTAACTGTTGCCAATGCCGCATTAATTGTTGATGCTCAGTAGCCAATTGTTGTGCCGATTTGAGTACCAATAAGTGACGTAATAAAGTTTCAGAATCAGCTAATTGCTGTTTAATATCTTGTTGCTTAATGAGTTTAGGCAACTGCTCAGATGACAATTGAGCTGTTTTATCCGCTAACTGTATAAATAACAATAATGTCACTGACAAGGTACACAACAAAGCCATTAACAACCAAAATAATTGTCGATGCAGTTGACGAAAAAACGTTGGTAAAACGTTAGTACTCATAATGGTAATTGGGAATAGCTAAAGATAAATATTGCTCTCTAGTGTAGAGCTTCATTAGGAAGAATCAATGGTTATTTCATGCGCTTAACGTGGTTATCAAAAATCCTTCAATAACAATTCATAGCTAGCCGCACATTATCGACGCGTTTTAACAACCCACGCCCAATGCATTTGACAAATAATCGGTTGCTCACCTGAATCATCGGTGATTATAACTGGAACAACAACATCACCTTGTTCATGCTCACTGATTTGTTTGATTTGTGCGGCCGATAAATTAGCTTGGGCATGTAAATTACCGTTCATGCGCCGTTTAAATTCCACCGTCATTGATTTCAATAATGGCAAGCGTGTATTCGGAACATGCATGCCAAGTAATAAACCGGTACAAGACTCAGCTAATACTGCCGCGGCAACCGCATGAATACCACCAATATGGTTTTGTACACGTTTACGGTTACGCAAACGCATCTGCACCTGCTCGAAATTAACATGTAGAATATCTATGCCAGTGGTATTGGCAAATTTCACTTGTCGACAAAAAAGCTGCGTTAATAAAAATGGTCGCATAAATAGGGGCAGGCGATTAATTTTTTCAACATAACGCGCTAGTGTATTGGTGGCTGTTAACATCACTTGACCTTAAACATTCATTACCGTGAGCGAAAGATTGTCAGTGTGCAATAAACTGGTCAGACCTTCAACAGCTAAAGTAAAATTAATTGAGTCTAAAAAAGTGTTCACGGTAGGTAACTAATTCTGCAATTGACTCACGAATATCATCAAGTGCCAAGTGTGCACCTTGCTTGTTAACTTGCGCTAAGACATCGGGTCGCCAACGCCGAGCTAGTTCTTTAATGGTACTGACGTCAAGATTACGATAATGAAAATAAGCTTCAAATTCAGGCATATATTTGTTTAGGAAACGACGATCTTGACCAATACTATTACCACACATAGGTGATTTTCCAGGGCTTACATACTGTTGCACAAAAGCTATTGTGGCCTCGCTGGCTTGTTGCAAGGTGACACGACTGTTGCGACAACGTTGCGTTAAACCTGACTTGCCATGGTGTTCAATACACCATTCACTCATGGTATCTAATACAATATCTGGTTGATAAATTGCCAATACTGGCCCTTCTGCCAATATTGTTAACTGACTATCGGTTACTATGGTGGCAATTTCTAGAATTACATCAACTTTCGGCTCTAGTCCGGTCATTTCTAAATCAAGCCAAATTAAATTATCGTCGGTTGCACTCATAACAATCCTTAAATGATACCGTGTATACCCAATATTGCTGATTCTGGATATAACAGTGTAACTAAAACTAAATTGACTTGATTATACTCATTCCATTTAAAGATGCGAGTTCTGGTGTCGGTAAGTGGTACAGAGTAAGTTAATTCAACAGCCGAGTGTTCAACTCACTGAGTACGGTCACTACAAGACACTATCGGGTTATAATGTCGAAATAATGTAACAGAGTGAATATCAATGTTTGCATGTTTCCTCCGTCAATGTAAAATTACCGAAAGCTAATATCTAGCGTTAACGCATAAGCGAACTTAACATCTGTGGCAAAAATAAAAAAACTGACTAAAGGGCAACACCGTCGAATTCACGCAACTCAAGCTAAAAAGTTGACCACCAAGGCCGATAATATTGCATGGGATGATGATGAACTCAGCGAACCTCTTCATGGTGTTATTATTAGTCGTTTTGGCCAACATGCAGATGTTGAGCATAGTGATGGCAGTATCTATAGGTGTAATCTTCGGCGCAAAATTTCATCATTAGTCTGTGGTGACCATGTTTTATGGCGTCAAGGAAAAACGACTGAACATAGTATTTCTGGGGTAATTGAAGCGGTGCAAGAGCGACGCTCTGTGTTATCACGGCCAGACGTTTATGACGGTTTAAAACCGATTGCCGCCAATATTGATCAATTATTTATTATCGGCTCTGTTCTACCCGCATTTAACAGCGATATTATTGATCGATACCTAGTTGCCGCTCATCAAACAACTATCACCCCAATTATTGTGTTAAATAAAATTGATTTACTCAACGCTGAATTAGCCCCCGCAATTGCGGCATCATTAGCCATTTATCGGGCAATAGGCTATCAAGTGTTGCAAGTGAGTAATGTTAACGGCGAAGGTATTAATGAACTAAAACAGCAACTCAATGCTAAAATTAGTATTTTCGTTGGGCAATCCGGGGTGGGTAAATCAACCTTAGTTAACAGCTTAATGCCTGACCTCGATTTGTTAACCAAACAAGTTTCAGATAATTCAGGTCTAGGTCAACACACTACGACAGTAGCTCGGTTATTTCATTTTAATCATGGGGGTGATTTAATTGATTCTCCCGGTATCCGCGAATTTGGACTTTGGCATTTAACCGCAGAGCAAGTGTTTAATGGTTTTATTGAATTCGAACCCTATAAAGGTATGTGTAAATTTAGAGATTGTAAACATCAAACTGATCCGGGATGCGCGTTAGTAGCCGCCGAACAACAAGGACTAATTTATTCCGAGCGTTTGCAAAGTTTTCAGCGCATTGTCGGTAGTATTAATAGTAATAAACTCACCTCTCGTTTTAATGATTAGAAAATATAGGAAAATTTGTGTTAATTAATAAGTTGAAAATAGCGTTGCAATATCTATTGCCAAAACATTTACTGTCTCGAGTTCTGGGTAAACTTGCCGCCGCGGAAGCTGGCTGGTTAACAACGCTAGCAATTGAAAAATTCATTAACAGTTATAACGTTAATATGAGCGAAGCCAAGCTACCCAATGCAACCGATTATTCGAGTTTCAATGCGTTTTTTACCCGAGAGCTAGCAGATGGCGTACGCCCTATTAATACTGATGCGCATGCACTTTGTTATCCAGTTGATGGCGAAATTAGCCAACAAGACACCATTTCCGATGGCCAACTGATTCAAGCAAAAGGTTTTTATTATCGGTTAACTAGCTTATTAGGTGGCGATAAAGCCACCGCTGAACCATTTCAGCAAGGCCTATTCTCATGTATATATCTCGCCCCTAAAGATTATCATCGCATTCATATGCCGCTTACTGGTACCTTAAAAGAAATGATATATATTCCTGGCGAGCTATTTTCGGTGAATCCATTAACAGCACAAAATGTACCTGATTTATTTGCCCGTAATGAACGAGTAGTAACCTTATTTGAAACCGAACACGGACCAATGGCCATGGTACTGGTAGGCGCAACAATTGTTGCCAGTATTGAAACTGTGTGGGCTGGCACTATTACTCCTCCTGCTGGCAAAAGTATTTTTAAATGGCAATATCCTACGACTGGCGCAGATGCAATCACCTTACAAAAAGGTCAAGAAATGGGACGCTTTAAGTTAGGTTCTACTGTAATTGTGATATTTCCTGAGCAAATGATTGAATTTAATGCCCATGCTGGCCCCGGTACAATAACTCGTTTAGGTGAACATTTTGCCGATTTATGCCCCAACACCAAATAAAAATATGCTTAAAAATCAAACAGCAATGATTATTTTTTAAACATATTGCGATAAATAGTTGCTCATTTTGTTCAGTCAAGATACGATTGTGTTCGTATCATTCGTGACAATTGAAGCGATTTTAAATCATATTAAAGGAAAAATAATGAATCGAGAAAAGTCAGTATTTAAGCCAACTGAGGCTGAGTTAACTTTACTCAATGTATTGTGGCAAATCGGACCGGCTACCGTAAGACAAATTCATGACGTTGTTAGCGAAACGCAAAAAACAGGCTACACTACAGTATTAAAGATATTGCAGATTATGTTCGAAAAATCATTGGTAACGCGAGATGAAACAAATCGTGCTCACGTATACTCTTCTGCATACAGTGAAGAACACACGCAATCATCTTTGTTAAAGGACATAGTATCACGCGCATTTGGTGGCTCGACCTCTAAATTGGTGATGCGTGCTATTGGTGATTCAACCAGTAAACAAGAGATTGAAGATATTCGCCAGCTGTTATCTGAACTTGAGAAACAGCAATAACGTAACAACGTTAACTAAAGGGTTTCAATGTCGGAGCTTCTAACCAATAGTCCGGTTTTTTATAGTTTAGCACTCACCCTTCTACATTTTTTGTGGCAAGGGGGTTTAATTGCGCTTTTACTAAAAGCGGTGCTATCGGTTATCAATTATGATAAACCAATATATCGCTATGCTATGGCAAGTGTTGCTACATTGGCCAACTTGCTGGTGCCCATTGTAACTTTCGTCATTATTTATTTACCTATCATGCATGATAATTTGGCGGTTCATCATCCTGATCTGTTAACTGATCTCAATTTACCGACTCCACTAAACAATGAACAACGTGATTTTGCTGATTGGCTAGAATGGCTACCTTACTTGTCTTTTGCGTGGCTACTATGTGTTATCTATCTGTGTGCAAAACTCATCATACAACTACACTTCGTTAAACAATTACCTAAAATGCATGTAGTGGCTCCCAGTGAACAACTGATGCTACGATTTCAGGCATTAGTAGCAACACTTAAATTAAACAGCAAACCTCAATTATTGATTTCACTTTCCGCAAAAGTACCTATGGCTATTGGCTGGTTAAAACCTGTGGTATTGATCCCAGCGAGCATGGTCACCGGCTTAACATTAGCACAGCTAGAAATGTTATTGTTGCATGAGTTGGCGCATGTTAGACGGCATGACTATTTAGTGAATTTACTACAAACATTGGTTGAAATTTTATTGTTTTTCCATCCTGCAGTCGCTTGGGTTTCTAATCAAATGCGCAATGAACGCGAGTATTGCAGTGATGATGTTGCCGTTCATCATTGTGGTGACGCGGTTGCTTACGCACATACGCTAACTGACACTGCAACCTTGTGCCAACAGCACAAGCACCGCAATGATGCAATTCCAAGTATGGCCATGGCAGCATCAGGCGGTGATCTTAAAAAACGCGTAATACGCTTAGTCAATCATCACTGTACACAACACCAGCCCGCCAATAAGTGGTTAGCCGCTGTTGTTATTCTGTTATTTGTTATGACTATCACAGGTCAACATTTATTAACCATTTCGCTATTAAATGAGCAAGCGGGTATTATTCCTTTTACCCAGCAATTCAACGGTTCAACTGATGATAGTATGTCTGCTGCGGTTACTGATGACACGTTTACGCCGTCAACAATGGCGCAACAATTATTAACCGATGACTATAGCAATCCAACGACCATTGAAGCAAATTTTCAAGCAATAGCCCCTGCTATGAAAGAAGATAATCTAACGCCAATTCCGGTACTTAAACCACGCCAAAAACCACATACTCAATCGACTAAAACGGCAGTAACTCATACCCAGCAACAATCCATGCTCACCAAGCATGTGCAACCACACCAAATGGTTGATGAATTACAATCTAATGAAAATGATCAAGCGTCTAGCGATGCAAGTCAAACGACATCATCGCTATCTAAGCCAACAGTACAAAATAACATTTCTAGGCCATCAAGATCAATTGCAGAAATCGCTTTTGAACGCACCGACTCAACACGTAAAAATTCACTATTTACTGATAAATACAGTGATCAACTCCATGCGTTAGCTGAAGATCCTAAGGCAGCACAATTAAATCAGTCTAGTGCTTCGTTTCAGCATAGCCAACAGAGTCAGCAGCCAAAAATAGTTGATGCTAAATTATTAAATGCGATCGAGCCTAGATACCCTTTTCTTGCTAAACGAAAGGGAATTGAGTTGGAAGTAACCGTACACTTCATTATTACTAAACAAGGCCGTGTACGGGATATTGAATTTGAACAACAAAGTAAATTGCATTACTTCAAACGTACAATTGACTCCGCAGTAAAACAGTGGCGCTTTGTACCAGCGAAACAAAATGGTCAACCGGTAGAAAGCCGTATGACAAAAATATTTTCTTTTAGTATCGCTTCGTAAGTATAGGCCGCGTTGACCATTTGTATGATTTTTGTGAAATAACCGCACAGATCAACACGTTCTAATATAACCAGAAATTAATCACGCATTTCTTGGTCGTGCTGTTCATGATGTTCTTTTCTAGCCATTCTATCCATTTTTTGCTGTAATTTTATGCGTTGCTCAGGTGTCAATATCTTCCAAAAGTCATGGCGACCTTTTGTTTTAATCAGCGCTAATTGAGTAAATATATCTTGATACTTTGCGCGTAATGACAATACCGCTTGCTCATCATAATTATCTGCTGTTATTAGTACTTTTAATTCATCATGATATGATTTAAGCATAGGTCGATATTTTTCAGCTTGTTGACGTGAAGTATCATGTATTTGTTTTGCTTGTTCACGTTGCTGTTTAGTTAATCCTAAAAAATGTGCTAAATGCTTCATTTTTTTATGTTTAGCGCCGTGCTTAT
>Ga0316206_1002716_pt1 | contig 11267 bp, 16 predicted proteins | sample 6monthpyrite_MG_FD_204942 | JGI IMG/M metagenome (GOLD analysis project Ga0316206, IMG submission 204942) | Microbial mat bacterial communities from mineral coupon in-situ incubated in ocean water Damariscotta River, Maine, United States -... | ecosystem: Environmental > Aquatic > Marine >...
ATCAGGGAAGACTAAAAACCGTAGGGAGCTACAATGCGACATTACGAAATTGTATTTCTGGTTCATCCGGATCAGAGCGAGCAAGTGCCTGCCATGATAGAACGTTATCGTTCTACAATCGAAGGTGCTGGTGGATCTATTCACCGTCTTGAAGATTGGGGTCGACGTCAACTGGCCTATCCAATCCAGAAAATCCATAAAGCCCATTATATTCTGATGAATGTTGAATGTAATGCAGAGACACTGGAAGAAATTACCAGTGCGTTCCGTTTTAATGATGCGGTTCTGCGTAACATGGTCGTCAAAATGAAAGAAGCGGTCACTGAACCTTCCCTGATGGCCAAGGCCAAGGAAGAGAAAGATAACCGTGGTAGTTACCGTGATGAACGGTCTCGTGAAACGCCAGCATCTGATGATATTGCAGATGCACCTGTTGAAGAAGTTATTGCTTCAGATGAGCCGGTTGAAAAAGAGATCAGCCCATCAGGCGACGCATAAGTTTATTCGATTGAGTGGCAACCCCGGAGGCAGACACTAATAGAATGACGTTGGACGGGCAGGTTGTTTCTGAAGTCAAAAGCAGGACAACGCCGGCCGGTATCAACATCAGTCGTTTTACCCTGGAACATCATTCCCTGCAACGGGAAGCAGGTAAACCGAGAAAAGTGGATTGTCGAATCATTGTGATTGCAGCGGGTGAGTCGCTTGACCAGGTTACGCAGAGTTTGACGAGGGACATGCGAGTTAGCGTTGAAGGTTTTATAAGCTACGAAAGTAGTCAGCAACTGGAAACAAGGCTGGTGTTGCATGCACAGAACATTACAGAATTGAAGCATCAGGATTAAGAGGAAAGCACTATGTCACGTTATTTCAGACGTAAAAGATTTTGCCGGTTTACTGCCGAAGGTATTACTTCGATAGATTATAAAGATCTGGCAACACTTAGAAATTATGTTACCGAAACCGGTAAAATTGTACCTAGTCGTATTACGGGTACCAAGGCAAAATATCAGCGTCAGCTGTCTACTGCAATTAAACGCGCGCGTTATATTGCATTATTGCCTTACACTGATCAGCACTAAGATCGCTGGATAATTATTAGGTGACAGGATGCGTATTGTTGCATCTTATATCCTGAAAGGGCCGTTGCAGGCGATATTATCTGCAGTTGTGCCGGCTGTACTGAGTATCAGTGCACCATTGCTATTGAAACTGTTGCTGATTTATTTTTCGGGTGCAGTGGTTGCTTTGGTCAGTCTTGTAGTGGCACCTGCAAGAGGCATGATGATATTTTTACTGACGTCCGTGTCACTATGGATAGCGGGTCAGTTGCTTGATCTTGAATCGCAAGCCATGCTGGATGTCTGGAATTCAGTTTACTTGTGGGGCTCGATCTGGATAGCGGCCAGTTTGTTACAGAAACTGCGTTCACTGGCAATATCATTACAAGCGCTTGGAATGTTGGCGATTGCGATTATCACCGCATTTTATTTAATGGTTGAAGAGCCGGTAAAGCTTTGCAGGGAGTTACTGGAGCCTTATCGGCAGATACTGTTGCAGTCTCAGTCGGGTAATGGCGCGAAAGAGCTGGATATGATTGTGCAGGAAGCTGCGCGGATACTACCAGGCAGTTTGCTGACATTTACTGTGCTGGGTGCGATGTTCAGTTTATTGATGGCACGAAGCTGGCAGGCAGGTTTGTATCATCCAGGGGCTCTACAACGTGAGTTTCAGAGTTTGCGTTTTAGCAAAAACATGGGTTTGTTTATGCTGGCCCTGATTGCGGGATTGATTTTTTCGCAAGCCCTGGGAGAGCAAATAAAACTGTTGCTGGTAAACAGCATAATTGTTTTAGGTTTGTTATATGCGTTTGCAGGTTTGGCCGTTGTGCATAGTGTACTCAGCAAAAATGACAAAGCGCGTTTTTATCTGATCGGTGTTTATATGTTGCTGATTATACAAAGTGCAATCGTAATACCGATACTTATGACGATAGCGCTGACAGATACATGGTTGGATTATCGGGGTCGGATTGCTGCAAAACAATCGGATCAATAAATTTTTTAATTAGGTTAATGTTCGAGACAGGGTGAATGAGATGGAAGTAATACTTCTTGAGAAAGTAGAAAATCTGGGAAATCTGGGTGACAAGGTTAATGTCAAGGCAGGTTATGGTCGTAATTATCTTATCCCGGGTGGAAAAGCAACTGCAGCAACTGAAGCAAATCTGGCTGCATTCGAGGCGAGACGCGCAGAGCTTGAAAAAACAGCAGCTGAATTACTGGCAACAGCAGAAACCAGAAAAACAGCGCTGGATGCGGTTGAGCTTTGCATCAAGGCCAAGGCTGGTGATGAAGGCAAACTGTTCGGTTCTATCGGACCGATCGATATCGCTGCAGCAGTAACTGAAGCCGGTGTTGAAGTTGAGAAGAAAGAAGTTCGTATGCCAGATGGTCCGTTGCGTGAGATTGGCCAGTTTGAAGTCGGCTTCCATTTACATTCAGATGTGAATGTCAGCATCAACGTTACGATTGAAGCTGAGTAAGTAACAGCTATTTTTGCAGGAGCGAATTCATTCGCGAATGAATTCGCTCCTGCACCATTCTATCAAGCTCGTTAGTACGCATGTAGGAGCGGCTCCCGGCCGCGAAATCTATGGCCCGCAGTTTCCTGTATCCCCCCCCAAATAATCTTTTTTAAAGATCAAAAATATTTTCCACACGCATGTCACTATAATCGCTAGCTTTTCTTAAAAGCGGGTCTGTATATCAAATTTTCAGCGACTATTTTGCCCGTTTATCCTCTTGTGCATCAGTCAGCGGAAGTGCATTATTACCATTCATAAAAATAATTTACTAATCTGATTAATTACGGTTTTAACTGCTCATGCCAGATCACATTCCAGATCAAAATTTCCAGCCTCCGATGCAAGCGAATGAAACTGCCAGGCTCAAGCTGCCGCCGCATTCCATTGAAGCCGAACAGGCTGTACTGGGTGGCCTCATGCTGGATAACACGGGTTGGGATCGTATTGCCGATGTTATTTCTGAAGTGGATTTTTATCGTCATGATCACCGTTTGATTCTGCAGGCTATCACCAGCCTGGTTGAAGGGAGTAAACCGGTCGATGCGGTGACCGTTTCTCAATGGTTGAAAAATAATGAACAGCTGGATGAAATCGGCGGGTTGGCCTATCTGGGTGAACTGGTACGAGACACCCCCAGCGCAGCCAATATCAAGGCCTATGCCGAGATTGTACGCGAGCGTTCGGTATTGCGGCAGTTAATCGAGGTCGGTACTAACATCGCTGACAGTGCATTCAATACTGAAGGCAAAAACAGCCGTGACCTGCTGGACCTTGCAGAACAGTCAGTATTCCGTATTGCTGAGCAGGGGTCACACCTGCAGTCGGGTATGCGCAGTATCAAGTCGTTATTGTCTCTGGCAGTAGACCGTATAGAAGAGCTTTATCATCAGGATGACCCCTTGACCGGTGTACCGACAGGGTTTAATGATTTTGATGAGCAGACCTCGGGTATGCAGTCGTCAGACCTGATTATTGTTGCAGGCCGACCTTCCATGGGTAAAACCACCTTTGCAATGAATATTGCTGAAAATGCAGCTATCAAGCATAAAAAACCGGTCGCGGTATTCAGTATGGAAATGTCCGGTGAGCAGCTGGCCATGCGTCTGATGTCATCACTTGGCCGTATTGATCAAACCAAGATTCGTACAGGTAAACTGGATGAGGACGACTGGCATCGATTGACGTCTGCTTCCGGGATGCTCGCAGATGCGCCGTTGTATATTGACGATACACCGGCACTGAGTCCGGTTGAACTACGTGCACGCGCACGTCGTCTAGCACGCGAAAAAGGTCTGGGTATGATTGTGATCGATTACCTGCAACTGATGCAGGGATCATCTGGCAGTGATAACCGGACAGCAGAAATTTCAGAGATTTCTCGCTCACTGAAAAGCCTGGCTAAAGAACTGCAAGTGCCCGTTGTTGCATTGTCCCAGCTTAATCGTAGCCTGGAGCAACGGCCGAACAAGCGTCCGGTCATGTCAGACCTGCGTGAATCAGGAGCAATCGAGCAGGACGCCGATGTAATCGTCTTTATTTACCGTGACGAGGTTTATAACCCGGAGACGACCGAAAAAGGCATCGCTGAAATTATTATCAGCAAACAACGTAATGGTCCTATAGGCACTACGCGCCTGACCTTCCTCGGAAAATACACACGTTTCGAAAATTTCACCCCCGAGTTTTATGCCAGTGAGCCCATGGAATAATTCCAGCGGATACCGGATTTATGCGTAATTGTGCACATATCAATCTGTCAGCGTTATCGCATAATCTGCAGCGCGTGCGTCAGCTTGCAAGCAACGCTTCGGTTGTCGCCGTGATCAAGGCCAATGCCTACGGGCACGGGATGACTGAGGCGGCAGAAGCACTCAAGGATGCTGATGCATTTGCGGTAGCAACACTTGAAGAAGCACAGTGGCTAAGGCAATCAGTGCCAGATAAAAATATTCTGCTACTGCAGGGGCTCAATAAAAAAACAGATTTACACATTGTATTTGATCTTGGACTGGATCTGGTGGTTCATACCGAAGCACAAATAGCCATGCTTGAGTCAACTGCAACAGAAGGTAGCCTGAACGTTTGGCTAAAGATAGATACGGGTATGCATCGTCTGGGTGTTAATCCTGAAAATGTTGCGGAATTTTATTCGAGACTGCAGCAAAGTAAAGCAGTCAACCAGATCAGGTTTATGAGTCATTTTGCAAATGCCGACGATATTGCTGATACAAAAACGGCACAGCAATTACAGTTATTTTTACAAATCACTTCAGCTATGAGCACTGAAAAAAGTATTGCGAACTCTGCAGGAATTTGTGGCGTAACTGACAGTCATCTGGACTGGGTACGCCCCGGCATTATGTTGTATGGGGTTAATCCGTTTAAGCAAGGTATTGGTGCAGATCTTGATTTGCAACCAGTAATGACGTTTCGTTCCCGCTTGTTATGTGTGCAGCATTTTAAGGCTGGCGATACCATCGGTTATGGTAGCACCTGGGTATGTCCGGAAGATATGCCGGTGGGAGTTGTTTCTGTGGGTTACGGTGATGGTTACCCCAGGCATGCACGGTCTGGTACACCGGTTTTGATTAATGACCGTAAAGTACCTCTGTTGGGCCGGGTTTCCATGGATATGATCAGCATTGACCTGCGTGGTATAACTGCTTCAGCAGGAGACGAAGTTGTGTTATGGGGTGACGGCCTGCCTGTGGAAGAAGTAGCCGCAAGTGCAGATACCATTGCTTATGAATTATTGTGTAAGTTAACCCGGCGGGTACAGTTTGAATATCGCTAAAACCGTTCTCAACAGGGTCATGCTGTGAACAGGTTCACAAAATTAGCATGCTGATTTGATCAAGCATGGTCTGTTTCTGGCCGATCTGTTTGTATAGTGAATCGTTATTTTACAGGCCTTCCATGAAAAAAACCGCTGCAGATATTGAAGATGAAACACTGAACCCGTTATATTCCGGTTTATTGCAGCAGGACTCAGGTATGGAAGATCTGGTATTCAGTTTCATGGAACGTCTACCCTCTATGTATGATGAAATTGCATTAACTCATCAACAGAAAAACTGGCAAACACTGACAAAGTTGATTCATGACATGAAATCAGTCGGGGGTGGTTATGGCTTTCCGCAATTGACCGAAGTCAGTCACCGTATTGAGCAGGCATTAATGCTGGATGTATCCGGCGTTACTTGCCTGATTCAGGAACTCGAGGTTTTATGCGTGCGCATATTACGTGGTGCAAATTCTATAAACCCTGGACAACAACAGGCCTGAGCTTCTATCCCTGATGTTTGCTGTGGTAGACTGCCTTTTTTGAGGCAGTTTTGGTATGGCAAAAGAAAAAATCAATTACAGTTGTAATAAGTGTGGTGCTCTGTCACCCAAATGGGTGGGGCAGTGCCCTGATTGCAGTGGCTGGAATACATTAGTCGAAGTGACTACCGGCAAAGTTGCCACGCATCCGCGTTTTACGAGCTATGCGGGTGACGGTTCCGGGACACAAATGGAACGGTTGTCTGAAATTGTCTGTACGGATGAACAACGTATTTCAACTGAACTGGCGGAGCTGGACAGGGTATTGGGTGGTGGGCTGGTTGCAGGCTCGGTAACATTGATTGGTGGTGATCCGGGTATCGGAAAATCCACTTTATTACTGCAAAGTCTGACGGCGTTGTCGCAAGAATTTTCCGTATTGTATGTAACCGGAGAAGAATCCAAGCAGCAAATCAGTATGCGAGCTCATCGCCTTGGCGCCCCTGCTGATGATCTGCAGCTCCTGACCGAAACATCGGTTGAGCGTATGCTTTCGATCGCATCGAAGGTAAAACCCGCGATCATGGCTGTTGATTCTATTCAGACAATTTTTACTGATGTACTTCAGTCTGCCCCGGGCTCGGTGAGTCAGGTACGTGAGAGCGCTGCACAGCTGGTGCGATATGCCAAGCAAACCAATACCGCGCTGTTTCTGATTGGCCATGTCACCAAGGAAGGAACACTCGCAGGGCCACGCGTGCTGGAACATATGGTTGATACCGTATTATATTTTGAAGGTGAGTCCAGTAGTCGCTATCGTGTGATACGCGCGATCAAGAATCGTTTTGGTGCGGTCAATGAGATTGGCGTTTTTGCGATGACCGAAAAGGGGTTGCGTGAAGTCAGTAACCCGTCCGCTATTTTTTTGTCACGGCATGATGAACCTGTGCCGGGCAGTGTGATTATGGCTACCTGGGAGGGCAGTCGTCCCATGCTGGTAGAAGTTCAGGCCCTGGTAGATGAAAGTCATGTCTCCAATCCTCGCCGTGTGACACTGGGGCTGGAACAAAATCGACTGGCGATGTTACTGGCCGTATTACACCGGCATGGCGGTATTGCAATGTATGATCAGGATGTATTTGCCAATGTTGTCGGTGGTGTACGTGTTAGTGAAACGGCTTCTGATCTGGCGGTATTGCTGGCTATTCTGTCGAGCTTTCGCAATCAGACCTTGCCGCAGGATCTGGTATGTTTTGGCGAAGTCGGGCTTGCAGGAGAGATTCGACCGGTCCCCAATGGGCTGGAGCGATTGCATGAGGCCGCTAAGCACGGGTTTAAAAAGGCTATTGTTCCGGCAGCAAATGTCAGTAACAAGGATTTTATCGAAGGGATGGAAATTATTGCGGTACACCGCCTGAGTGAAGCGATCGAGCAGATGTGAAGCAGGCCGGGATTCGCTATAATAAACCGCAAATTTCAATTAACAAGGTACTGTTTCAGGAGCACAGGCATGGCTATTATTAAAGCACGATCGGTAGAAGAATATGTCTGTCGGGTCAGGCGGACTGATTTTGAAACAGAAGAACTGTTTGAATACGCGCTGGAAGTTGAAAGCAAATGAGTCAGCAAACTGACTTGCAGGTTGTTTTTGACCTTGATCTGATCAAACGCTATGACAAGGCAGGGCCGCGCTATACATCCTACCCGACAGCCGTGCAGTTTCATGAAGGTTTTGCCGAGACGCAATATCGTCAATGTGCGGAGCTGAGTAACCAGCAGCATCCCGACGGTCCATTATCACTTTATTTTCATATTCCGTTTTGTGACACCGTTTGTTTCTATTGTGGCTGTAATAAAGTGGTTACCAAGGATCGCAGCAAAGCAGATATCTATTTACAATACATCTATAAAGAACTTGAATTGCAATCTGTTCTGTTCAATCAGGACCGCAAGGTAGATCAATTGCATTGGGGCGGAGGTACACCGACCTTTATCAGTCATGAGCAAATGCGGCAGTTGATGCAGGTAACGCGACAACAATTTAATTTGCATGACGATGATACGGGTGAGTACTCGATTGAAATAGATCCCCGCGAAGCCAGTGTAGAAACCATAGGTCTGTTACGTGAGATCGGTTTTAACCGACTCAGTCTGGGTGTGCAGGATTTTGATACAGATGTTCAGAAAGCGGTTAATCGTATTCAGACTGAACAGGAAACCTTTGCTGTAATCAATGCTGCACGTGAGACCGGGTTCAAATCAATCAGTCTGGATCTGATATATGGCCTGCCCAAACAAAGCGTGGCCAGTTTTGCACGAACACTGGATAAAATTCTGGCTGTAGAGCCTGATCGTTTATCTGTTTTCAATTATGCGCATCTACCTGAAATGTTCAAGCCGCAACGGCGAATAAATAGTGATGAGTTACCATCAGCGACCGAGAAGCTGGATATTCTGCAATATATTATTCAACGCCTGACCGATGCCGGATATGTTTATATTGGCATGGATCACTTTGCCCGACCAGATGATGAACTGGCGGTTGCACAACGTGAGGGTAGTTTGTACCGAAATTTTCAGGGGTACTCAACCCATGCTGATTGCGATCTCATCGCACTGGGTATTACCGGGCTGGGGCAGGTTGCAAACAGTTATAGTCAAAATGTAAAAACGCTGGATGAATATTATCAGTTGATTGATGCGGGCCATATTCCGGTTTATCGTGGCGTTGAGTTAACTGCTGACGATATTTTACGTCGTCATGTTATAACACGTTTGATGTGTGATTTTGCACTGGATCTGTGCAGGCTGGAAAAGCAGTTTAATATTCAGTATCAGGATTATTTTGCGGTTGAACTGGATGCATTAGTCAGCATGCAGACGGATGGCTTGTTGGTCCTGAATGGTGATCAGATTGTCGTACAGCCTGCTGGACGTTTGTTGATCAGAAACATCTGTATGGTGTTTGACAAGTATTTGCGTGGCAATCAGGAACAGCGTTTTTCGAAGGTGATCTAGTTGTGTGTTCGCGGCCATGAGCCGCTCCTACATGTGTGTTATCCAGCTTGATATATTGATGCAGATGATCTGGTTGTGTGTTCGCGGCCATGAGCCGTTCCTGCATGTGTGTTATCCAGCTTGATATATTGATGCAGATGATCTGGTTGTGTGTTCGCGGCCATGAGCCGTTCCTGCATGTGTGTTATCCAGCTTGATATATTGATGCAGGTGATCCGGTTGTGTGTTCGCGGCCATGAGCCGCTCCTGCATGTGTGTTATCCAGCTTGATTTATTGATGCAGGTGATCCGGTTGTGTGTTCGCGGCCATGAGCCGTTCCTGCATGTGTGCTATCCAGCTTGATATATTGATGCAGGTGATCTGGTTGTGTGTTCGCGGCCATGAGCCGTTCCTGCATGTGTGCTATCCAGCTTGATTTATTGATGTAGGTGATCTGGTTGTGTGTTCGCGGCCATGAGCCGTTCCTGCATGTGTGCTATCCAGCTTGATTTATTGATGTAGGAGCGGCTCATGGCCGCGATAATATTTACTTAACAAATTTGTAGTTCTTTGCATTTCCTTCGCTAAACGATTTATATTCTAATATACGTTTAAGTTTGCCATTTCCTTTAACTTTTACCTTGTAATAAGTGCCATTATCTACATGTACCTGGCGACAGAAGGTTCTACCGCCTTCCCTTGTCATACAGATGGTTCCATGATTGGTAACCTCCCACTTTCCCTGGAATATTGAATCATCCTTAATCCCGTAAAACTGACCATTGGGATTGTAGTAGACACTAATATCAAAATCTTTTATCAAGTGATAGCTGTTAATGGTTTGGTTTGAATACAGTTTTCTGATTTCATCTGAGCTAAGCTGCTTGTCAGCAGAAGCTGTGTTGATAAATAAAATAGCGTAGGTTGTAAAGATAAGCAGTATTGTTTTTTTCATTGTTTTCTCCTCAGGTACTGAAAGTATCCGGGAGAACCTTAGCATAAAAAAAATCCATAAAAAAAACGTTATTTGCTAACGCTATTTTTTACTTAACAGGTTGTCTGGTAGAGTTTAACAGGCCTGTTTGTATATCAAGCCTGGTTCAAACAGGACTTCATTTTTATTCAGCTGGTTAAGCGGATAACCATCATCATCGCCTTCGGCAATGCGATCAAAAATATAGGTGTGGTAATCATCTTCTACTGTTTTAAAGATTTCTTTACCGAGATGTGATCCAATAACAGGGCCATAAGATTTACATTTCACAACATTGATCCTCTTTACTATGTATGTACATATTAAAGCTTAGCGGCAAATCAGGATAAAACATGAGAACTGATTCATAATTCGTAGATGCTCAGAGCCTGTTCATACAGGTCATGTGCCTGATGGGATAATGCGGGTAAATATGACTCCTAGATTACGGGTATTGAAGTCGTATTTATAAACGTATATAACGCCATGATATGGTGGAACATAAATTCACTACAATCCAATGAAAAAAGCAGGACAACATCGACGGTAATAGATACAATAACGCCTATGTCAGGAAATACATTTGGAAAATTATTCAGCGTAACCGGGTTTGGCGAGAGTCATGGTCCGGCATTGGGTTGTATTGTCGATGGTTGTCCTCCAGGGCTGGAATTAACAGAGCAGGATCTGCAGACAGACCTGGACCGGCGTAAGCCCGGGCAGTCACGCCATACCACACAGCGCCGTGAAGGCGATGAGGTCAGGATCCTTTCGGGGGTATTTGAAGGAAAAACAACAGGCACCCCGATTGGCCTGATGATTGAAAACACCGACCAGCGTTCCAAAGACTACTCAGAGATTATGGATCGCTTCCGTCCCGGGCATGCAGATTATACCTATCAGCAAAAATACGGTTTTCGTGACTATCGTGGTGGTGGGCGCTCATCTGCGAGAGAAACCGCAATGCGGGTTGCAGCCGGCGCGATAGCAAAAAAATACCTGAAAACCCGGTATGGTATCGAGATTCATGGCTATCTGGCCCAGATCGGCCCGATCAGTATTGAAAAAATAGACTGGAATGTGGTCGAAACTAACCCGTTTTTTTGTCCTGATGAAGACAAGGTTCCTGAACTTGAAGCCTATATGGATGCGTTGCGTAAAGAAGGGAATTCCATCGGGGCGCGTATCAATGTGGTTGCGACGGGCGTGCCTCCGGGGCTGGGAGAACCTGTTTTTGATCGTCTGGATGCGGATATTGCCCATGCGTTGATGTCGATCAATGCCGTTAAAGGCATTGAGATCGGAGCGGGTTTCGCGTGTATCGAGCAAAAAGGTACCGAACACCGCGACGAGATTACACCGGATGGTTTTTTATCCAATCATGCGGGGGGCGTACTGGGGGGTATTTCCAGCGGCCAGAACATTACTGCATCGATCGCATTGAA
>Ga0316206_1002717_pt1 | contig 11264 bp, 9 predicted proteins | sample 6monthpyrite_MG_FD_204942 | JGI IMG/M metagenome (GOLD analysis project Ga0316206, IMG submission 204942) | Microbial mat bacterial communities from mineral coupon in-situ incubated in ocean water Damariscotta River, Maine, United States -... | ecosystem: Environmental > Aquatic > Marine >...
TAGCCGAAGAACCGCTCTCTTTTGTAATAAAAGAAGCGATAAGCCCTCCCGTGCAGCTTTCGGCCAGGGACAGTTTTTTGCCTGCGTGAGAGAGCTTCTCGATGATGAAAGCAGCCAGGTTTGAAGCAGGTATGAGTTTGGTGTTTAAGAGTGCTTTGGCTGAAGAGATGAATTGGGAGATGTTTCCGTACTTTTTACTCTCGACATTTAAGATCACCCACTCCTGCACAAGAAGGGAAAAATGAAGCTTCACTTCATAGGTCTGTGCCAGGGGACTTAAAAGAGCATTGGCAGTGTCTATATCGATATCAAAGAGTTGCACATTTGCAAACCTGGATTCATTTTCAATCAGAATCTGAGGCAGGTTCGTGTTCTCAACGGCTGTTATGACATTGATAAGGCTCTTTTTATACTGCAAGAGATAGGTGTTTTCTTCAAAGATGGAAGTGGAAGAAGGGATAAGCATGTTTTCTTTCAAGATTTGATTGTCAGCCGTAATAGTGCAAAGTAGCTTGCCTATAACAGTTGATGCTGACTTGGACGCGATGATTACCAACTGCATCTCTTTGTTTAAAAGGCTTTCCAGATGTAAAAAGAGTGCATTGTCATTTTCCGGATAGAAATAATAGGTCTCGATATCACCTATATATTTATGGACCTGACGTTTGATATATTCTTGAAAAGGGAGGTTGGATTGAAACTTTCTCCCCACAAATAAAACGATTTTTTCCACATTTCATCCTTATTATTAATCGAAAAAGTATAGCATACTTAAAAAAATAAACAAAAATTCAAACCTTGCAACTTCCTGCTTCATTGTACTTTGCCAGCGTATCAGCCTTTTTTAATCGCACTATAGATATAATGCAAAACTTTTTTATAAAGGTGTCTCAGGTTGTTTGAGACACTCATAACACTTAGGATATTTGATGAACTATAAAGACACACTTCTTCTTCCAAACACAGCTTTCCCGATGCGAGGGAATCTACTGAACAATGAGGCGCCCCGTTATGCTTCATGGTATGAGAAAGATGTTTATGCCAAGATGAAGAAAAACCGTGAAGATGCTGAGAGTTTCACACTTCATGACGGTCCTCCTTATGCCAATGGTCATACGCACATCGGTCATGCACTGAACAAGATCTTAAAAGACATCATCATCAAACAAAACTATTTTAATGGCAAGTCTGTCCGTTTTACTCCGGGTTGGGACTGTCACGGTCTTCCGATTGAACAGCAGGTGGAGAAAAAACTCGGCGGCAAAGCGAAAAAAGAGCTTCTTGAGACCTCAGAAGTTCGCCGTTTGTGTAGAGAGCATGCAGCAAAATTTGTAGATATACAGCGTGAAGAATTTAAAGAACTGGGGATCATCGCTGACTGGGATAAGCCTTATGTGACGATGGACTACAAATTTGAAGCCAATATCTATCGTACACTTTGTGCAGTAGCGAAGAAAGGTCTTCTAACTGAACGTTCAAAACCTGTCTTCTGGTCATGGGCAGAACGTACCGCTCTTGCAGAAGCTGAGGTCGAGTATGAGGACAAGGAAGACTTCTCTATCTTTGTCGCCTTTGAGCTTTCGGATGAAGCAAAGGTGCGCACCTCAATCGAGGGGAATGCGGCTTTGGTCATCTGGACGACAACACCGTGGACGCTTCCTGCAAACACAGGTATCGCCCTTAACCCGGAAGAGAAATATGTCCGTACATCTGACGGTTATATCGTCGCGCAGAAACTTTATGATCAGATGATAGAGCAAGAAGTCGTAAAAGGCGAGATCGTTCAGACTTTTGACGCAACGGTCTTCGACAAGCTCCACACCATCAATCCGCTTAACGGAAGAGCATCTCAGGTCGTATTGGGTGATCATGTCTTGATGGAAAACGGTACGGGGTGTGTCCATACGGCTCCGGGACATGGTGAGGACGATTACCGTGTAGGTCTGAAATATAACCTTGAAGTGGTTATGCCTGTTGATGAAACGGGATGTTATGATGAGACGGTTGTCAAAGAAAAACTTCTTCCTAACCCGCAAGAGTTCGTCGGAAAACATATCTTCAAATGTAATGAGACGATCAATGAACTTTTAGGGGATAGACTTCTTAAGGTCTCCAAGTTCATGCACTCCTACCCGCACTGCTGGCGTTCACATACGCCGCTTATCTTCAGAGCGACAAAACAGTGGTTTATCTCGGTTGATGAAAAACCTGAAGGAGAGTCGAAGACTTTGCGAGAGATCGCGATGGATGGTGTTGATCAGACTACTTTTTATCCTGAGACAGGCCGCAGACGTTTGACATCCATGGTGCAAAACCGTCCGGACTGGTGTATCTCCCGTCAGCGTGATTGGGGTGTGCCTATCGCATTTTTCCGTGTCAAAGCGACTGGCGAAGTGCTTTTAGACGAGAAAGTATTGAATTATACCGCAATGATCTTTGAGATGCAGGGAAGCGATGCCTGGTACTCTATGCCGATTGAACATCTTATGTATCCGGGAAGCGGTTATAAGGCAGAGGAACTTGAAAAAGTAACGGACATCCTGGATGTTTGGTTTGACTCAGGCTCAACCTGGAACTCAGTTCTTAAATCGCGCAACTATGACGCAGGTAAATACCAGGCAGATCTGTATTTAGAAGGTTCAGATCAGCACAGAGGATGGTTCCAGTCTTCTCTTTTCTTATCAGCAGCCGTTGAGCACAAGGCACCGTATAAAGCGCTGTTGACACATGGTTTTACGGTAGACGGCAAGGGTGAGAAGATGTCCAAGTCCAAGGGGAATGTCATCGCTCCTGAAAAGGTCATTAAGCAGTACGGTTCGGAGATATTGCGTCTTTGGGTGGCTCTTTCAGACTATCAGACGGATCTTAAGATCTCTGATGATATCTTAAAGCAAACAGCAGAGCAGTACCGAAAGATTCGCAATACGTTTAGATTTTTGATGGCGAATGTTGATGACCTTGAGACTGTATTGGCTTATGAAGAGCTCGGTGAACTGGACAAATGGATCGTTTCAAAGGCAAGTATTGTCTTCGATGATGCCCATGACCTGTTTGGAAAATACAATTATGTTCAAGGGATGAGTGTTATTACCAACTTCATCGTCAACGAACTTTCAGGTATCTATCTTGCAGTAACAAAAGACAGTCTGTATTGTGACGGAAAAGATTCTCTAACGCGTCGCGGTTCCCAGTCGGCAATGGCGATCATCTTAAAACCGCTCTTGCTCCTCTTGGCTCCGGTACTCACTTATACGGCAGATGAGATATTAGAGAGCCTTCCGCCAGTCTTAAAAGGTGATGCGGAGGATATCTTTGATCTTGTCTATGAAGCTATCGATGCACCGGCTTCTTTATTTGACGAGACGTATATGTCAGTGGCAAGAGACCGATTCTCTGTCATCGTCGACGCACTTAAGAAAGAGAAGAAAATAAAAGATACGCTAGAGCTGGTCATCTATGCCGAAAGTGACAAAGTAAAAGCACTTGATCGTGCTGATGCGGAAGACTGGTTCCAGGTCTCTAAGGTGATCTTCCATGATGAAGCGGGTGAACTTGGAACATTTGAAGTCGAAGGCGACACCTTCAAGATACTCAAAGCAGACAAGGAAAAGTGTCCTCGATGTTGGAAGTTCAGAGCCAAAGAAGAAGATTGTCTGTGTGAAAGATGTGCAGAGGTGATGGCCTGATGCTCAGTTTGAATGAAGCCGTTCCTTTCTGGTTTATCCTGGCAACGGTCGGAATGATATTTGTACTTATATTTATAGCAATTTTTATAATCAAAAAGAAAAAGGAGACGATGTGATAACTCTTAAAGAAGCCTTGACTCTTTCGAATGAAGAGATCAAAGCTTTTCGCGAAGAACTTAAAAAAGAGATCGAAGCGAAAAAAGAGCTTAATGCGTATGTCGGTATGGAAGAGTCAGGAGAGGGTATCCCCCTTTTGATCAAAGACAATATCCAGGTCAAAGAGTGGTCGGTAACGGGAGGCTCGAAGATTCTTCAGGGTTATATTGCTCCTTATGATGCTACGGTTATCACTAACCTTCGTTCAAAAGGGGTTTCTCCTTTTGGCCGTGCCAACATGGATGAGTTCGCAATGGGTTCGACGACGGAAAGTTCATACTACGGTAAAACCTTGAACCCTGTTAATACAGACTGCGTACCGGGAGGAAGTTCCGGCGGGTCGGCAGCTGCTGTTGCCGGAGGGATTGCTATAGCAGCCCTTGGTTCAGACACGGGTGGTTCTATTCGTCAGCCGGCTGCTTTTTGCGGTATCGTCGGGATGAAGCCAACGTACGGACGTGTCTCACGTTTTGGATTAGGTGCCTACGCCTCTTCACTTGATCAGATCGGCCCATTGACTCAAAATGTCGAAGACGCGGCTATCTTGTACGACATGATCGCAGGATATGATCCTAAAGATTCGACTTCGGTTGAGATGGACTATACACCGGTCAGTGAGAACCTTAAGCCTGATCGTAAGCTGCGTATCGCTGTTTTGCCGCATTTTGTGCATGATGCAAGCGCGGCGATCAAGAAAGCCTATAATGAGACCATCGAGGTCTTAAAGGCGCAGGGACATGAGATCATCCAAGCTGAATTGCTTGACGCTAAGTATGATATCTCGGCTTATTACGTGACGGCAACGGCAGAAGCATCGACTAACCTTGCCCGGTATGACGGTATCCGTTACGGAAGCCGTGAAAAAGGCGATAACCTGCAAGAGACATTCATAAAGAGCCGTTCGGAAGGTTTTGGTGAAGAAGTGAAGCGCCGGATACTTCTTGGTAACTTTGTTCTTTCAAGCGGTTATTATGATGCGTATTATGTTAAAGCACAAAAAGTCCGCCGTCTTATCAAGCAGGACTTTGAGCGTGTATTTGAGACGGCAGACCTTATCCTTTCACCTGTAGCTCCGGATACAGCCTATAAGTCGGGTGAATTAGAAGACCCTATGCAGATGTATCTTTCGGATATGTATACCATCTCTGTCAACCTTGCGGGACTTCCTGCACTGTCTTTGCCTGTTGCTACGGCGGATAACGGGATGCCGGTAGGTCTACAGCTGATAGCAAAAGCATTTGATGAACAAACACTATTTGACGGGGCACTCGGCCTTGAAAACGCACTAAAAGGAGATGCATAATGAATATTAAAAAAAGAGCACTTACATTTGAAGATGTATTGTTAGTACCGCAGTACTCAGAAGTCTTACCTAAAGAGGTAAGTATCGCTACGAAGCTGACAAAAAACATCAGCCTTAATATTCCTATGATCTCAGCGGCGATGGATACGGTTACTGAACACCGTGCGGCCATCGCTATGGCCCACCTGGGCGGAATCGGTATCATCCATAAAAATATGGATATCGAAGCACAGGTTAAAGAGGTCAAAAAAGTCAAGAAGAGTGAAAACGGTCTAATCACGGATCCTGTTTATGTCCATCCTGAGATGACACTGGCAGAAGCCCGTCGTGTGATGGGTGCTGCAGGCATAACGGGTGTTCCTGTCGTAGATGCACATGACAAACTTCTGGGTATCATGACCAACCGTGATATCCGTTTCCAAAAAGACGAGAGTATCAAAGTGGAAGAACTGATGACTCCGATGCCTTTGATGACGATTGGTCACGGGGCAAGCCTGGAAGACGCCAAAGATATCATGCACGTCAATAAGATCGAAAAACTTCCTGTTATTGATAAGGAAGGGAACCTTAAAGGCCTTTTTACTATTAAAGACGTCAAGAAAAACGTAGCCTATCCAAATGCAAACAAAGATGAGTTTGGCCGTTTACGCGTTGGTGCTGCTATCGGTGTCGGTCAAATGGACAGAGCAAAAGCTTTGGTGGATGCGGGTGTTGATGTTCTTGTCTTGGATTCTGCTCATGGCCATTCCAAAGGTATTCTGGATACGGTTAAAGCGATCAAAGCGGAGATGGAGATCGACATCATCGCAGGGAATGTTGCGACAGCTGAAGCGACAAAAGCCTTGATTGATGCAGGTGCTGATGGGGTCAAGGTCGGTATCGGACCGGGGTCTATCTGTACGACACGTATCGTTGCCGGTGTGGGTGTACCTCAGATATCGGCTATTGACGAGTGTGCTGCCGAAGGTGCTAAATACGGTGTGCCTATCATCGCAGACGGCGGTATCAAGTACTCAGGCGACATGGCCAAAGCTTTGGCAGTCGGTGCTTCTGCTATTATGGCAGGTTCACTGCTCGCGGGTACGGAAGAGTCTCCGGGTGAGACAACGATCTATCAAGGCCGTAAATACAAGTCATACCGCGGTATGGGTTCTATTGGTGCAATGCAAAAAGGAAGCACGGACCGTTATTTCCAAGAAGGTACGGCAGCTGACAAACTGGTTCCTGAAGGTATTGAAGGACGTGTCGCTTACAGCGGTACGATCGCCGATGTGATCCATCAGATGATAGGTGGCCTTCGTGCTTCAATGGGTTACTGTGGTGCGAAAGACATTCCGACATATTGGGCCAATGCTGAATTTGTCGAGATCACCTCGGCAGGTCTGAAAGAGTCGCATGTGCATGATGTTATGATCACACATGAAGCTCCAAACTATCACGTTTAGACACGATGTCTAAAGATCAGAAATAGGGAAAGCAAAGAGCTTAAAACTTTTAACTTACTTTATTTCATCATGGAAAACAGTTAGATGGAAAACAAGGTTTTCTACTGGTTGTCACGGGAGTGATAGAACATCTAAAAACTTACTGGTTTTGGATGTTAAGTAGAGAATCCGGCTAAACAAAATTACGGAAAACAAAGGATGAATACGATGAAACAACAAACTGCTGCCCTACATGCGGGCTATGAAAAAGACTCACAAAGCACAATGGCTGTGCCGATCTACCAGACAACGGCTTATGAATTCAGAGATGTGGAACATGCCGCAAACCTCTTTGCACTCAAAGAACTTGGGAATATCTATACGCGTTTGATGAACCCAACAACGGACGTGTTTGAAAAACGTTTTGCAGAGCTTGAAGGCGGAGAGGCTGCTATAGCAGCGGCAAGCGGGATGGCTGCGATCTTTTTTGCCATTGCAAACTGTGCAGAAGCAGGTGATAATATCATCTGTGCTTCTCAGCTTTACGGTGGGACATTGACTCAGACGCAACATACGCTTAAGCGTTTTGGTATCGAAGCGCGCTTTTTTGATGTTCATAATCCTTCTGAAATTGAAGCTTTGGTTGATGATAAGACAAAGTGTATCTTTTTTGAGTCTTTGACCAACCCTAGTATTGATGTTGCAGATATCTCTGCTATTACGGCTATTGCTAAAAAGCACAAGATTGTCTCTATTGTTGATAATACAGTCGCAACGCCTATTCTTTGCAAGCCATTTGACTATGGTGTAGATATTTCCGTTCACTCTGCAAGCAAATATACAACAGGACAGGGTCTTGCGATCGGCGGTATTTTAGTCGAGCGCAAAGGACTTCTTGAACTGCTCAAAGGGAATCCTCGTTACCCTCAGTTTAACGAGCCGGATGAGTCGTATCACGGTCTTGTTTATGTTGATGTACCTCTTCCTATCTTTACGCTTCGTGTTAGACTTGGGCTTTTACGTGATCTGGGCGCTGTTGTTTCCCCATTTAACTCATGGCTGTTTATTCAGGGGATGGAGCACTTAAGTCTTCGTATGAGAGAACACTCGGCTAATGCATTAGCCCTTGCAGAGTTCTTAGAGTCTCATCCTAAGGTGAGCAAGGTGAATTACCCTGGATTAAAGTCAAACAGCAACTATGCAAATGCTCAGAAGTATTTTAAAGAGGGAATGAGTTCAGGTCTTCTTAGTTTTGAAGTCGCTGATATGGAAACGGCAGAAAAAATTGTCAATGCTACAGAACTTTACTCTCTGGTCGTCAATATTGGAGATTCTAAGTCTATCATCACGCATCCTGCTTCGACAACGCACCAACAGCTTTCGCCTGAAGAGCTTGATAAATGTGGTGTTCCGGCAGGGCTCATCCGTATCAGTGCCGGTCTTGAAGACAAGGAAGACTTGATAGCAGACCTCAAACAGGCGCTAGAAAGTATTTAATTGAGAATAGAGACAAAAACAGCCCATTTTACGAATCCTCTGTATTTGGAAAGTGGGCGTATCTTAGAGCCTTATGACATCAGATATGAGACCTACGGTGAGCTCAACGAAGACAAGAGCAATGCCATATGGGTGACCCATGCCTTAACGGGAAGTCATCATGCTGCGGGTCTGTATGAAAATGAGAACAAGCCCGGCTGGTGGGATGGTCTTATCGGTCCGAACAAGGCTATAAATACGGATAAGTATTTTGTGATCTGTTCGAATGTCATCGGCTCGTGTTTCGGTTCAACAGGCCCTATGTCAGATGACTACAGTAATCACAGTCCTTATCGTTATAAGTTTCCGGTCATAACCATCAAGGACATGGTCAAAGCGCAGCGCATTCTTCTGGACAGTCTGGGCATCTATAAGCTTGAAGCGATCATCGGCGGTTCTATGGGTGGTATGCAGGCACTTCAAGCAGCAGTAGACTTTCCAAACTTGGCAAACAAGATCTTTGCTATTGCGACGACTTCTGTTACCCGTCCCTGGGCAATCGCATTTAACAAGGTCGCTCAAGAAGCAATTTTGGAAGATCCTGCTTTTAAAAAAGGGTATTATGACCCGGAAGATATCAAGGCCAACGGTCTTGTAGGATTGGCAGTCGGACGGATGGCCGGGCATATCAGTTTTCTTTCTCCTGATTCGATGGATAAAAAGTTCGGACGTGAGTATAAACGCAATGACGGTCTCTACGAACTTTTCGGGAAGTTTCAGGTCGAATCGTATCTAGAATACAACAGTTATAACTTTACGAAATGGTTTGACCCTCTTTCGTATCTCTATATTACCAAAGCGATCAATATCTTTGATCTTAGCAGAGGGTATGATTCTCTAGAAGAAGCTTTGGCCAATGTCAAATCAGATGTGCATCTTATCAGTTTTCAAAGTGATATGCTTTTTGAGCCGAAAGAGTCAAAAGAGGTCTATGATATTATGCAGAAGCTTCATCCCAAAGAGCAGTCTCATTATCTCAATGTAGAAAGCTCTTACGGGCATGATGCATTTCTGGTGGAGATAGAAAAATTCGAACATTACATCAAGGAGGCATTAGATGGCCGAGAAGAAAAGTAGTCTAGTTGATTTCGAGAAGAAGCTTGATGACGCAAAAGCGGTACTTGAGAAGCTGATGAACCCAGATCTTACACTTGATCAAAGTGTCAAGTCGTATAAGGAAGGAATGAAAACGCTTCAGGATGCACAGAAGATACTCGAAGAAGCCAGCCTGGAGTTTGAAAAAATACAAGCCGAAGGATCATAATGCGAGCGGCAATCTTACAGATACCTTCGGTAGGTATGTCTACGGCAAAATTTGATTATTATCTTCGTATTGCCAAAAGCAAAGGATGCCGTGTTGTCCTTCTTGGCGAATACCTTCTAAACCGCTTTTTCAAAGAGCTGGAAAACACGCCTATCTCAATGATCAAAGAGCAGAGTGACCACCATCTTAAAACACTTAAAGCCTTGGCTAAAGAGTATGATGTGAACATCATCGCACCCTTGGTCATCATTAAAAAGAAAAAGCCTTATAAGACTATTGTGAAGTTTTCTCCTACCTCTACTTCATATTATCATCAACAGATACTCATCAATTACAAACACTGGGATGAAGCAAAGTTCTTTGCAAATGAGACAGCAGCTTTAAAGCCTCCTTTGATCTTTACTGTGGACGGTTTTAAGTTTGCTGTTATGGCAGGCTTTGAACTGCATTTTGATGTGTTCTGGCAAGATATAATGGCAAAAAATGTAGATGCGGTCTTGTTGCCGACGGTATCTACCTTCGAGTCGCATCAACGTTGGCGAGAACTGATCAAGATGAGAGCATTCACAAATTCGTGTTATATTATCCGAGCTAACCGCATCGGCGAATACGCTGAAGATGAATGGAACTGGAATTTTTACGGGGACTCTCTTGTCGTAAGCCCCCAAGGCGATATCGAAAACCATCTTGGAAATCAGGAAGAGCTGTTGATGATAGACTTGGACAAGAAAGCCGTCAAGGCTGCACGAAAAAGCTGGGGATTTAAAGAAGCACTTCAAAAACACCAGGGATTGGAAGCTTAGCCAAGCGTTGAAATAGAGCTTTTTTGAGATAATCTTGTCTAGACTAAGTTCGGATAAACCTTAGTTAGATTATTATAAAATTTTATATTAAGGAGCAGCATCATGATGAAATATTTTCACCGACAGGTACAACTTTGGGGAGAAGATACACAACAGAGCTTGCAAGATAAAAAGATCGCTATTATCGGATGTGGAGGTCTTGGGTCTTCTTTGGCTTTTGCGCTGGGTGCATCGGGTATCGGCGAGATACATTTCATCGATTTTGATGAGGTCTCTGTGCATAATATACACAGACAGATTGCTTTTAAGACAGGCGATGAAGATAAGAAGAAATGTGAGGTCGTAGCAGAAGTCGTTGAAGCACGATGTCCTTTTGTCAAGGCAGTCGCACATGATTGTGATTTTGACACCTTTGCTTTAAAGAATATAGAGGTCGACCTTATCATCGATGCGACGGACAACCTTCCTACACGCGGTAAGATCAATGCCTACTCAAAAGTGGTCAATACCCCGTGGTTATACGGTTCGGTTGAAGCCTTTAACGGACAGGTCTGTTTTTTTGAGAAGGCTTCATTCGATGTGTTTAAGATATCGAACAAGGCTCCTGCCGGTATCGCCGCACCGATCGTCATGCATATCGCTTCTTTACAGGCAAACTTGGCTCTTCGCTATCTGGCGGGGCTGAGTATCAAAAAAGATTACCTCTATTATTTGTTTTTCAATGATGAGGGCGAACTGATCACACAAAAATTCGGACTCCCAATAAGCTAAGATGCAAGAGTATACTTTTACTTCGCATAGGTTTGAGTATGAACGGTTGTCTCTTATACAGGATTCCTTTGATGAGAAGTCAAAAAAACACCTATTAAAAGCGGGTTTGAAGAAGGGGATAGACTGTCTGGAAGTTGGCCTTGGAGCAGGTTCACTTGCTTCATGGATGAAGAAGGAAGTTGGTGGGGAAGGCTCCGTATTGGGGGTGGATCTGACTACAGAGCAGACGGATCAGGCCGGTGGGTATGAACTGCTTGAGGGCAATATACTCGAACTGGAAATCGCTAAAAGTTTTGATCTTATCCATCTGCGATATGTACT
>Ga0316206_1002718_pt1 | contig 11263 bp, 10 predicted proteins | sample 6monthpyrite_MG_FD_204942 | JGI IMG/M metagenome (GOLD analysis project Ga0316206, IMG submission 204942) | Microbial mat bacterial communities from mineral coupon in-situ incubated in ocean water Damariscotta River, Maine, United States -... | ecosystem: Environmental > Aquatic > Marine >...
AACATCCTGTTTTTGTTTTCGACTAATTCTATTTTAACACCCTCTGTAATCTAAACAAGAACAAAGTCCATCACCGAGCATTCGTCTCGTGGATGTTTAAGTCAATTCCTCCACTACTAATGATTTGTCACTATGAGATTGGGAAAAACTTTTCTCCAATTGCAGCCAAAACTTTCTAATAACTGCCAGTTCTTTAAAATAAAAGTAAAGCGTTAATGAATTTTCCCCCTTAGGAAAGGACTTTAATTGACCAAGAAATTCACCTTTTACAAAAATCTCTTTATAAATTTCAAAATGCGGATGGCCAGCTGCTGCCGTGGCGATAATGACTCCCTTATCGGAACAGGAATACTCGGTAACAGGAAAAAATGATGGCAACATCTGACTGGCCTGATCAAACCTAATTTGCGCAATTTTTTGATCACCAATGGGGCCAAGTTTAATAAGTGTGTCTTCATTTTTTAATCCATAAGAACGAAAATGAATTTTAATACTCTCCGCGCTTATATTCGCCCACCAGGAATGGCCGGGATCGCTGATATTGCAAACTTGCTCCTCGTGATAGAGAAAGCGACGATTCGCCAGCTGGTCGCGCACCACCTCGGCCATCTCAAAAGTTTCCGTCTGATAAAAATTCAGCAAGTTTAAATTTTCATCATCTGTAGACTTAATGCGCAAAGCATCTAAAAAATCACAATTTTCAGCAAATAAATGCTCCATTGTCTCCTTTAAATTTGTGCTCGGTGCTGCTCGTAGAATAAAAGTGTTTTTCCCCAAATCCGGCCAATAGAACAACCCTGGAGCAGCGGGAATTTCGGCCATTTCCCCAGTGTTTTTTGCAGCGAATTCCGCCGCCGGTAGCGCCAAACTTTCTGTCAAAAAATTAAAACGCGCCTGGCCCTGCAATTGTTGAAATTCACGATTGTCCTGCTCAAATTGCTCACTTAATTGCAAGGTTTCTTCTGCTAATTGATCAAAATTAATGGTTATTGAATCCATCCTGAACTCCTCGTTGTCACCGACTCCGTCAGTTTAATCTATTGTAGACAATTTTTAATGCGATTGGCAAATCTTAGAATATGGCAATAAATAATTTCAAAAGAATAATCGCCACGAGTGGTGAAAAATCAAAGGGCAAGTCCGCTGGCATCTGTTTGCGAATAGGCCTTAAGGTAAAATCTGCCGCTTTGCGCACCGTGCTCACCCAAGACAGGTGACGATACTGTGGCAAAAAGCTCAAGATCGTGTCAAGAATGATCACAAAAATATAAAGATCGATAATAAGCCTAATAATTCCCATCCCATTCTCCTCAAAGATTTAATATGACATACTTAAGAGTAACGTCAATATTTCATCATTTTTAGTTAAAAAATAATTATTACACATTACCTCTCCCATCCTTTTCATATTGCCTAGCACGATGATAAGAATCTTTTCAAGATTACTCATACAATAAAGGAGTTATGAATGACATTATTTAAAGCAACGGGCGTCATTATGGCCGGTCTGTATTTTGCTCTGGCACCACTCTCTACCTGGGCCTGCGACTATCGCTTAGAAAAGTTCCCACAAGAATGTCAATTACAAGATCGCTATACGGCAGTCAAGACAGGGTTTGAAAAATTCGATGTGGATGTGGAGCAATTGGCCACCTACCGCGCCTTGAGGTTTATTGCTCATTACCATTGGAATCCTAAAAAAGCGGGTATCGATTATCTGCCGTGGTTTCGCTATGATCCGAAGCCCGTGACGTGGATGTTTTGGGAGAGAGGCGTCGCCGAGGCCAAAGAGGTGTTTCAAGGCAACTCCCTTTCCATTAATGACTTAAAAAGAGTGCATCGTGAAATTATCGACCCCGCCATCATTAGAAAAGTATCTTTGAGAAAAGGTGCATGGCCTGGAAAAATTAGAAATCGACCCTGGCAAAAAGCTCCCTCGTGGAAAGCAAAATGTTCTGATTGGCCATTGAGTGAGGCGGAGTTTAATCTTTTAAAAAATTACGATCTGAAATCAGTGAAGGGTAAACCCTTAGTGCGTATTAAGAAGGCAAAACGCTGTAAAGGAAAAACCCCACGGGGTGAAGGTGTCTTTTATAAGGCGCGTGTTGTTTATCTAAAAAGCACTAGCGTCCCAGCAAATTTAGAAAAATATTTTGCCGATTTAAATAAGGGCCTTGCCCTCCTCGATGAAGGCAATTCGCCATTGAGCCCCTTGGAGTTTGCCGCCGATGCGCAAAGACGGCTTATTTCGATTCACCCCCATGGGGACGGAAACGGCAGAATGGCGCGGCTTATTCAAGATTATATTACTCAGCGCTATGGACTGCCCTTTGCTCCATCCGGTCGGCTAACAGAGGATCTCACGAGCGTTACTGTGAAATATCGTCAAATTTTTAAGCAGGTCACCTTTGAAACAATGAGTGAATTAGAAAAATGTCTGGTAGAGCATCAACAACAGAAAGCTTCTGGAGATTGCCGTGCCATTAATAAAAATTACTCCAACGAAAATGATAAAATTTCCCTTAAGAAAAACCAATTCAAAAAAGAATTGGCGAAATTTCTTCAAGTAAGAAATGAGGACCTTAAAAAATACATCGAGAATAATAAGTATATTGGTGAGATTTCCAAAGGTAAGGAAGAGGATAGAGAATAAGCTGCGACAAATTGTTCAGAAAAGAGAAGAGAAGAGAACATTAATAACGTACTGATTTATACGAGAGGGGCCATTATTTATGGCCCCTCTTTTTTATTTTAGAAATTTTAATCTTTGACCAATTAACCGCGCCCGCGTGCTTAAAAGCCTTGGCCTTTTGTCGACTCTACCATTTGTATAAGGCGCACATTCCTCTTGGATAGGCGGCACCATCGATTGACCTCGGTGACGGTGTGAATTGCTCAAAGCTGGGTATTTCTGTCGCCTGAATTTTTTGTAAACTCGTCACTAGCGAAGCAAATAACATAAAAAACAGGGTCATTTTTTGTCTATTGGTTAATTCTTTTTGCATAATTCCCCCATGCCTGATGCTAAATATCTTTAAAACCCAAATGATCTATTAAAAAACCGGACGATCTGATCGCGGTACGAATTCGCCGATGCATAAATAGTTCGACTATGCTTCAAAGGAGAGCTGGTGACCGCTCGCGGTTTACCTATACCGGCCCATAACTCTAGTTGATTTTTAGTGGGAACTTTGCGGTCGGTGGTGCCAATATACATACTGACGTCGTCGGCAAAAGAAGCTCTCCTATGAGTAAATATCAACGGGTCGGTACAAGTCGTCTTCTTAACTAATTTATAAAGAAATTTAAGTTTTGCTCTTTCATTGCGTCCGGGAATATTCTCAACTTGTATTCTATGGTTGCGATACTTCTTGACCAATTTTTGCCGTGAGGTGGTCCACAAGTCGGGAAAGTTACCGCCGGCGACAACGAGAACGCCTGCTTTTACTCTTTGTGGCTCGACTCCCATTAAGATTGCGGTTCTGATCCCACCAAGTGAGGCGCCAAGCGCACCAATTTTTTGTTGATCAATTTCAGCATCGAGTTGATCTTTTACAAAATCGAGAATAAGCCTCAGTCCAACAACCTGCTTGATCAACCCTTGATCCATCATCTTAAGAGGTCGATTGAGCCCCAGGCCATTATCGTCTAATGAAATGATCATAGAATTAATGCCGTTGAGGGCAAAAGCTCTCGCCCATTTCGTTTCTATAGCGCGCATTCCGTTGGCCTTAATGCCTTTAAGTGAGGGAGAAATGAGAATGAGTGGATTTTTAGGAGAGTGATGAGAAAATCTCAATTTGGATCTATAATAATAGAATCTAAATTTGGTACGACTTGGTATACCGTTATAAGGTAGGTCAATATAAAGGTCGTAGGCAATGATATCATATTTACCTTTACTAGGTTTTTTTCGAGGAATAATACTATCGTCTTTTTTAATTTTTTTTATAAAACCTAAGTTTTTAACTTTATATTCTTTTGGGTAATTAAATTGACTCAGACAATGCTCAACAAAAGCGGGAGTTTTTGGGTAGTTTGGCAAACGACGGCCAGACCTTATATTGTCGCGATAGAGGTCATTAATTAAATCGTAATCATTCATTAAATAACTCTCCAGAAGATCCCTAGAAGTTCTATACGTCTCAGTTAGTGAGTCTTTAACGTAGTTGCGAATTCTGGTGCGATTGAAATCCTTGGCAAATAAAAATGTGGGAATAAAACTTATTAAAATTAATTTAACTAAAATACTTCGTTGCATAATTTATTTCCTTTCTCATTATTATGATAAAATTTACATTGGAAGTAGCACGCCCACTTTGCTTCGTTAATCATTGCTTTAGAGCAGTGTAAAAATTGCATGACCCAAAAAAAAATTCAAACACAAAAACTAACTCACACCGCCATCACCGTGCATCGTATAATTAATTCATTGCATAAGGAAAAAAATAGATGAAGTATATTCCATGCGCTAGATATCAATTGCCCTAGTAAAAAAACATTTTATTCTTTAGGAGGAATAGTCACATGGAAAAAATACTTATTGCTATCTTACTTATGACTTCAGTCATGCGGCCAATGGCCCAAGCGTCTGAAGTTGACCCGCATACAAACCGTCAAGAGATTTTAAAGTCTCTATCTGATCCAACAAAAGAAATTAATCATTGGATTAATTATTATATCAGCAAGCAGACGGAAAAAGTTAACCGCCCCAACAATGAAAAGGGTGACTGTCGCATCAGGCCGAAGGCGAAAATGAAAAACCTTATGATCAAGGTTAGAAAATGCTTGGGCGGTCATTGGCGCTGGCAATGTGGTGGCGAAATCACCTTATACAGACGTTTAAAATATAGTAAGTATGCTGCCCTTGGGGAAACCTATGTCCCTTCACAAGGTGGCCAAGAATGGGAATTGCAAGAATCTGAAGAGGAGGATTTTGCCAATTATGATCCTCTTATGGACGAGCAAGATGATTTTTTTAATTTCCCTGAAGAGGGTGAAATTTTTAACACTCCAAGTGCATACACAGATGAAAACGATACACTTGATTGGTTATCCCTTGACGGCGATGATGGTCTCGATTTTTCTGTAGATAATGAAGAGCAGTTATTTTCTTCTGCACAAGAGAAAAATCCAGTCACCCTGCCCGCAACATTAATAACCAAAGATCCCACCTTAACAGCTGGGCAAGGCAGAAAAGTACGTGCCTATCTAACTCCCAAAACATCAATTTATCGAGATTTTCGTATCATTGAATCTCCTTCTCTCGCTGGAGTCTCAATGTTTCACAATTCCATGGGGGCAAATTTTAGAATGGGTGACTATCTGGTAGGCTCTGATAAATTATCTCACTTTTTCAATAGAGGGAGAAAGTATTTTAAGTATTATTATAATAGTGCTTCCAAGGATGCCAAGTTGATCGAAAAAGGGATTAATAAAAACTACGGTGAACTTTACACTGGAGAAGTGTTAGATGAAATTGCCCGTGCCCAAAAAGAAAAATATATGTTGGCGGCAGGCAAACATTCGGAAGAGTCCCTTTTTGGGGCGAAGTCCACCGGCATCGCTTCTTATGGAGACTTGGCCGCCAATTTTGCGGGGCTTATTTTTTGGAATGAATTCTCTAATTGGGGTGCGGACATTAGGAGCTTAAAACCTGTTCCCAGCAAAGACGTCTATATGAGTTGCAATGTTCAGACTGGTAAGTTTGAGCAGTTAAGACAATTTGATCTGAAAGATTATGTCAATGCAACTTGGGATGAGGGAATGAATTGCTCCGTTTACCAAACAGAATTACAAGCACAAAATGTAGCAATGCAAGTTAGAGGGTTAAAAAGGGAAAATGCCCAGCATTGTCCACTTGATCTCAACAAAGTTAGAGAAGAAGGGAAGAGATTTTTTGGCAGGTTTTATGATCAAGTTGTGCAAGAAACCCCCTACCAATACATAGATCAAATTATAAAGGATAGCTTTGGTCTCTCTAGGTTAGATAATTACGGACGCTATATTGGTGGTATGAAAGGGCCAAAAGCTGAAGTTTACAGATATGTACCTGAAGACGAAGAGGACACCATGGGAGTCGTACCTGAAATTACCCAAAAATATCATAGTAATAAAAACTAAAAAAAAATGAAAAAGTTCTTCTTTTAGGTAAGCCTAAAAGTTGTTGTTGTTGTTATTGTAATTAGGCCCGGGAAACCGGGCCTTTTTTTTAGCATAATAAGGAACGTGAATTTATTAACGCAATACACTTCAGTAAACTTTACCGGTCACTTGATTTCTCAATGTCAGATTGTTTTTCACACGATATGAAAACTTGAGTTAAATTTTTCAGAGACTATAAGCTTATGAACAAAATGACAAATTCCTTCATCTTAATCCTCATCATTCTTGCCACTTTTGCTGAGCTTAAGGCAATGAACGTCACTTCATTTGAGCCACATAAGTTGACGGTCCTAGAGGACGGGCCCGCCGCATTCCAGGCGAGATTAAAGCTTATCAGAAAGGCCAAAAAGTTTATTAATATGGAATATTATATTTTACAGAGAGATATCTCTTCCCAAATTTTAATAGAAGAGCTCATAAAAAAATCTAAAAAGGGGGTCAAGGTGAGAATCTTGCTGGATAATTATCCTCTTAAATTTACAAATTTTTATGCCGCTTATTTTAAAAAATATAAAATAGAACTTAAATACTATAATACAAATACTCTAGTAAAAACTAAAATTTATAATTATAGAAATCACCGTAAAGTTCTATCTATCGATGGACTTGAAGCGATTATAGGTGGTCGAAATATTGGCAAGGAATATTTTGAGCTATCGAACAAGTTCAATTTCTATGATCGCGACCTCCTCGTACAAGGATCAATTGTCAGATATATTGATCAATCATTTAATTTTTTTTGGGAACATAAACTTTCCGTAAAACCTGTAAAAATAAAAATCCCATTGAGAAGAACTCGTAAATATACTGACACTGATGATAATATCCATTTTAAAAGAAGTTTAGCGAAAGCTAAGAATTTTTTCAATTTTCAGGCAAATAGAAAACTGATTGACAAGACTAAAATTAAATTAAGAAAGATTGGTAATAAACAATTCAATTCGTATCAAACATTCATCTGTAATAAAACTCAATTTGTTACCGATGGCCCAGGCAGGAAAAAAAGTGCCTCCATCTTAGGCCCCTTTCTGGTAACAGAATTGAAAAATGCAAATACTCATATTCTCATGGAGACTCCCTATTTCATTACCTTAAATAGTGACAAAAAATTATTTTCAACGATCTTAAAAAAGAATGTCGATGTCCGTTTACTAACCAATAGTCTAAGAGCAACTGATGCCATTCACGTCAATACCGTTTTTGATGCACGTATTGGCTATTATATTAAAAAAGGTTTGAAGGCCTACGCCTTTACTGGACAGTCGCTGGAAAAAAAGAATCTTCTGTATACTAACTCAGATAAAAAACCTATTTTTGGCATTCATTCAAAAACCTATATTATTGATGAAAAAAAATCCATGGTGGGAACTTTAAATTTTGACCCACGCTCAAAAAATTTAAATGCCGAGCTCGCCATAATCTGTCACGAGAATAAAGAATTAGCGGCATTATTAACAAAAAATATTGAAAAAAGAATGAAAAAATCTGTAGAAATCGATCGTCATAAAGAATATCTTAAAAAATTAGCGCCAGAGCTTAGAGCGAGTTTTCTAAAAAAATTCTTAACCGGTCTGGTTTATTTGCCCTCTCTCGTCTTTGACGAACTCTTATAACCGCTTTGTTATAACAAAATTCACATAAAATAAGTTCTCCATGGCGGCGCTATATCGAACCCGCCGAGTTATCGACCAGCTCGTGACCCATCTAACTGCACTATATTGTTAAAAAAGACCCAAAATTTTAGGTCTAGAAAATTTCGTAGAAAATTTCGTTGTGAAAAAACCTTAAGTTTAATTTTTAATTCCCGACAAATTCCATAGGAATAATAACCTTGAAGAGGAAGAGGAATTGAAAATGAAAAAGATATTACTAATCTGTAGTTTACTTACGACAACGTACACCTATGCTAATCTAGGGCATAGAGCAGGGGGCGATTATTATAGGAATATGCCTGAAAACTCATTGATTGTCCTGCAAGAGTCTTTAACTGGAAAGGAAACTGGATATGCCGTGCAAAACAGTGATCAATTTCTCTATCTTGAATTCGATGTCTATGAAACTAAAGACAATATTCCCGTAGTGTTTCACGATAAAAGAATAAAGGGGTTGATACCCTATAATGCTAACAATAAGGCGGCCTATGCCGTTATTAAAAAAAATAGAAAGGTCCCTAAATATAAAAAATTAAGGATCAAAGACCTTACTTTAGCAGAATTAAAAAGCTTTAGACTATGGGGAGAATTCGATCAACAAGTGCCCACCGTGCAAGAGTTTTTGGACACCTCCCGTGATTTCGGGCTCAAGAAGCCTATGATCGTTGAGCTTAAATATTTGTACACAGATATTGCCAGAACGGCCCTCCTGAATATGGTTGAGGAGTACAAAGATAATTATGCTAACCATGCTGCCATCATTTTGGAAAGTAATTATGATTTTGGCGCCGATGTGAAAGTCGCTTTCTTAGGGTTTAGAAAGAATTTCAAAAAATCTCTCGGCAGGTCCGCACAACGAAAAAAGTGGTGCAAGAAAATAATCCAGGCCGGACTTCATGGCGTCTTTCGCCCACGCAAACATGCCATTAATTATTGTGATTAACGGTGATGAATTTGCTCATAGGGGCCCCTGCCAAAAATCAATATGATAATTAAAGTTACACTTTACAGCGATGTCTTGCAGATAGTCGTGAAGCCAATTTGGAAACTGAAACTCGGGAACGACGTATAAACCCCATAAATGAGACGCCAACATAATGTCCAAGATACTCAATTGATGATGTTTGTAAGAGGGCCTCAAATCATCTTTAAAGGTTAAAAAGAGCGCTGGTAGTTCGCGCAAAAATTCATTTTTTCTCTGTGCCAATAGCTGCAGCGGTCCTCTTTTGGCCTCTTTCTTTTTACGAAAATAATCCCGTGACAAGGGGTCGAATTCATTCGTAAAAATCCAATAAGGCATGGCCAAATTATGCACTGGTTTGGCAATTGCGCTCAGCAAGTTCTCTATCCCCTGCTCGGCCCATTCATTACTCAGGGTATTCTCCCTATCCAGCTTTTTAATGATCTGCAAACTTTCGTTTAAAATGCTGCCATCGGAGAATTGCATAATGGGTAACATTTTAACGCCGCTTAGCTGCATTGGAGTTTTCTCATCGTGGTAGGGCAAAACTCTCGATGTGTAGGGTATTGACAAGAATCCCAAGGCCAATCGAACTCTAACGCAAAAAGGACAGTGAACATAATGATAGAGAATATTCATGGCCACACCATAGGGCCTACGAACTCTTATTTCAATCACTTTAAATGAAAAGATGCATCAGGCCAATGTAAAAAATATCCCCCCACTATAAAGATTATAGAGGCCTCTATATATTGGCGCAAAACCAAAAACTTTTGGATAAACAAAACGTAAACAAGGTGGCCCTATGAAAAAATTGATAATGAAATTACTATTGATTAGTTTTGCTATGACGGAGATGAATTTAGCATTGGCGAATATAAATGCTCCCGGTGAGCTGCAAAATGCTGAAAAAAAAGCAATAATCCTCGCAGAAATTACCAGTAATATCGATCGGTTTACCGCGCATTTAGTTCTGCTAGTCAATGAACAAGACGAGGCCACCGGTGCCCAAATAAATTATATCGATAAAGAAGATACGCGACCGTCACAATACTTTAACGTCTCAGAATTCAACCAGAACATGGTTCTCAAAGAAGTAAAAAAGGGTCGTAAAACTTACCAAGCGGTGATCCTCAAGGGAAGTAACTTTCAACAATACGCGAGAACATTTTTTTCCTTGAGTTACCTTACCAACGGCCTTACCGGTAATAGAGACGAAGTTCAACTCACTCTCGACTACACCGGCAATTCGTGGGGGCTTTACCTTGATGGTGAAAAGATCAGGAAAATGTATTTCAAAAAAAATACCATCTTTGGCAAATTGGTTGGAGTTGATAAAATTCAATTTAACCGATAATGGCGATCCCTTGCCAAGGGAACCTCATTACGGGCAAATTTGAAACTCTATTTCATACTTATGGTGATCTGTGCTTTTACCAATTGAGTGAGTAGAGTAAATGGAAATTTCTGTGTCTTTGGCGGTGGCCAGCATATTAAATACATCACCGTCATTCTGAGCATTGCCAGCACTACGCTCTCTCGCCCAACCACACCATTCCAACTGGCCTGGTCCATAACTAACTGGTGACGAACTATAGCTACTCACATTACCTTCCTCATCGGGTGCATCAAAACGACAGGGGACATCCGCGCGGTTAGCTTTATTTGTTAGAGTAATATTGGTAGATACGTCATTATAACGAAAAGCATGGCGCCACCATAATCCTAATCGCAACGCTTGAGAATTATTAGGTGCAACTCTCGTTTCAAAGGCCGCAACAAAGCCGCCATCGTCAAAATAAGAATGTGCCCTAATAGCACAGGCGGTAAAGGGTAAAATAAGCAGCTTATGCTGCAAATTCGCCCAGTTTCCATCGCGGTCGTTTTGATCGTACCTATGCTTAACCAATTTAACCCAATCTCCCGCCAAATAAAGTTTGTCTTTAACGCAAATATCTTGATCGCAACAATAATTATTCTCGGTGCTAAAATAAATCGTCGAACCGCAACGGTTGAGGCATTCAAGTTTATTCTCCACCGTTTTCATGCATATTTGTCTAGTGGTCACTTTACTAAATTCTGGAGTTTTACTGCCACAGGTTTTTGCCTGCTCATTCCAGATGCCGGCAAAATCATTTTCACAAATAACTTTACGTATTTGGGACGTTTCTGTGCCATCAACTTTACAGCTTTTTATTTTGCTGCCACCATCTAATTGTACAAAGAGTAAAATTTTTCTCAGCACGGTATCCCCGCCATCGCTCCGTCCCTTCTTCTGAAACTTGATCAATAGGTTAGCGGTACCAGAGCTGCTGTCGTAGTCTGCCACCCTAAACTCTTTAAAGATCAACTCGCCTTTCGAACCTTTGGCGATACTTTGACCCACTTTAAAAACTTCCCTCATATTTTTTTTATAAATGGAATTTCTAAGGACAGCTCCGCCGCCTTTTGGGTTATAGGTGGGCGTGCCCGGAGACGTTGTGGG
>Ga0316206_1002719_pt1 | contig 11256 bp, 13 predicted proteins | sample 6monthpyrite_MG_FD_204942 | JGI IMG/M metagenome (GOLD analysis project Ga0316206, IMG submission 204942) | Microbial mat bacterial communities from mineral coupon in-situ incubated in ocean water Damariscotta River, Maine, United States -... | ecosystem: Environmental > Aquatic > Marine >...
ATGGAACTACTTAGAAAGGAGCAGGCGGTGCACGGGAATTGTAAAGTTCGTATTGAGATGAATGTTTATTTAAGTAGACTAAAGTCGTTAACGTTTGATAACTAAGAGTTGCTTCATTAAGAATGGAAGAGGCATCAGTAAATAAGGGTTGCCAGATGGAGTCGGAATCACCCAGTGATTCTGTTTGTGATATTTGAATAGTATTGACATTTACTGCTGCTTCAGCAGCATTGCGCTGACTGATTTCAGATGCAAATGTGCTATCACCCAATAAGATTAGGCTTGCGATAACAATTCTTGTCCAAATTTGGTACGTCATTGTTTAGAAAATATAACCCTGATTGATTGTGATTCTACATCACAGCGTCTAAATGTGACAGTTAAATCGAGAAGTAGTTCTATAATGCGTTTTAATTAAAATTAGTACTTTAACTTTGTCAATTAAGGTCGAGCTGTAAATGTAAGTTGCAGAAGATTGGCGCTTTCAATAATGTATAGTTCGGTATAATAGCTGGAATAAATGCTATGCATGGTAGTCTCAATGCACTTTTATATATTGTTGATAGCCTGAGTTAAGTCAGCCATAATTAAATCATACCTGGTTTTTATATTTGTTTTTTGCACATCTAATTTTAGTTGATGTATATTCTGTTCAATCGACTTAAGTCTTAATTTGGTTGGGGGGGTGGCGCTTGATTCTGCATTTGTTATATTGTTTATCGCCTTTTCAAGTGAATCAACCAGCGTGTCATTTTTCCAGGGTTCGTTGCTTGATTCAGTAAGAGATATCAAGGTTTTTAAATTATTTGTTAAGTTATTAATGCCAGTCTTTAATTCAGGTCTTGCTATTGCAACAGCTTGATTAAGATACTTGAGTGAATCGTTTAATTCCTGTTTAGCATCTCCCAGATCATGACTGACGAAAAGGTCGTGATCAGCTGTATAAAAGTGCATTTTAGCATCAAGAAGATGCCTTAATGTAATGTTGTCGTTCAATGATGTGATATAGCTATGTATAAGCAGTTCTGTTTCTCTTTTTATAAGTGATGTTGCTTGATGCCAAAAACGAGCTATGTCATTTTGTTCAGATGAATGATTTAATGTTAAACGGAAGCTATCTATTTCAGAAGCTAGTTTCTGTGCCTCGATTTTAACTTTATCAGATTTGCTATGAGTAACGGCTTTGTTTAGCCAATCACTAGCCCGTCTCAAGCTTTGTTTGGATGCAGTGATATCACCATCATTGTATTTGTCGAAAGCTATACTTAACTGGTTTCTGGCTACATGCAAATAAGTATTGTCGTTATTAGACTGTTCCTCATTAGACTGTTCCTCAGCCAGTAATGGTTGCATACATAATGACATTAGTAAGATGAAAATGAGTGGAATAGGGTAGTGCTTTACATTATTCATCTGTATTCCTGAAGTAATTATCGATTTATATATGTTCATACATGATTGTTTTTTTACGCTTTTAAAATAATGATTTAAAGCAGAGTTAGTACTCATTCATCAAATAAATATTTTTACATAAAAGGTTATATTAGTAATTTAATAGTATACTTTAGTTTTAATGTGATTATCTAGGGTTTTATAGGCGGTTTACAAAGTCCGGTACCGAACTAATAAGTACTGATACAGCGATTTTTGATTGGCTCATGGTTTGCTCTGTCAGGACAGATTTTTCTGTCATTGATCCAGATGGTCGTCATTGGGCTGGTTGTCGCTTCAATTATTCGAGGACTGAAAGCCAGCAATAACTTCACAGACTGGGTAGTCGATTGTCCATTTTAAATATTTATTCGCTGCTGCAGGTTTTCCATTACAATCTCTTTTACCACTATCCTCATCTAACTGTTTTTTGTATTTTCATGTTGTTACAAAAAAAATGAGTGCTACGGCATGACAACTTTATTAAGAACTAATCGCTTGTTTGCGTAACTAATTTCATATAAGCCCGTATCTGAACTGTCGCGTAATGAAAATTCTGACAAAGCGGTTATACTTTTATCGAGTGCCGTTTTAGCCTTAGTTGCCGGTAAAACCAGTTGTGGTTGCCCGGCCTCATTTTTTGCATAAATACCCAATGATGCACTTACATTACTAAGGCGTTGATTAAATTTCTTAGCTAGTTTATGTTTTTGTTCTACGAACGTTAGTCATTTATCAGGATCTAATTCGTAGTCTATTTCAGTATTATTTGACAAATCATCCCTTACAGATTTCAGTTCTTTGTTTTCAAATTTAAATATATTTGGATCTGCAGCGTTAAGCACTATGAGCATATTGGTATTTATTTCGTCTTGAATTGAATACCTTCACTGTCGTGGTGAATGGTCTAACTTTTGATTTATAAAACTTTTGTTCGGTTCTTATTGTAGGTGTCTCGATAAGCCGCTATGTTTAATGAAAGTCGATTATTAAAAATATCGGGTTAACCCTAGAGACAGGCCGGTGTCAGGTGCGCCATCTGATAAGCCGAGCAGGGCACCCGCATTGAATGCCCATTGGTAAGAGTGTAGCCATTCAAGAGATAAGTTGAGTTGTTTAAATGGCGCGGATTGCTGCGTATTACGATCACGATAATCATAGCGAATCTGCGATCTTAAGCGCGGTGTTAGTGGATAAAATAAACCCAGTGATGCAAATACCACATTTTTATAGTTAACGATTTCTGTATCGCCGGTTACAACATAGCCCAGGGCAATAAAGGGGGCGATATTTTCTGTGCCATAGGTCGCATTTAGCTGTATGTAATAGTCGTTTTCACCGGTACCTAAATTTTTGTCTTCATCAGCAGTGGCAAATTTAATGAGTGAGCTGACAGATAAGGTGATGTCCTTAAGCCTGTTTGGCATGAATGTGTAACTGAGGCCGAGGTGGGTGTCACCGATGCCTGTGCTGGTGCGCAGTTCAGCGTTGGTATTATTGGTGTTGTTGGGGTTACCGGGAGGTCCATTTGCATTGGGAGGGAGGTTGTCCAGGCCCGGGTTACTAACGACGTTACCCGCTGCGGGTAGAACAGTTCCATTTCCTTTAATACGTAAATAGGCGATTTCTAGCTGTAGGCTCCACTGATTCTTAATATACGTTATTCCCAGCGGCATAATTTCAATTGTAGTGGCGGTTTGCTGCCCATAATCCCCCGTGCTTTGTTGCAGGCCAGCATCGAAAATGAAAAAACTATCGGCCTGTACGGTGCCTATGGATGTCGCGATAAAATAAAGCAGGGAACATATAGCCTCCGTGCGCATAGTACTACTCGTTAAAAAAGGATTTAATGTCATTACGAAAAAATCCAGAAACGGGTCTGTTTCTGGATTTTGCGGTTATGGGTCAGTACCCGCTTAACAGACTCAATAAAACCGAATATGTTAGCGGGGTTGTATTGTTAAGCCCTGAGGTGATTTATGCAAGCCCGGGGTAAAAAACTGCCAGGTTTTTAAAACTGCCAGGGTTTGAAAACTGCCAGGGTTTAAAAACTGCCAGGGTTTAAAAGTCCCAGGTATCAATATCAGGGGTTTAAAAATCAACAACCGTGGTTTCACCGCTAACAACCGTAACATTGGCAGTGGCAACGAAACCCTCACCCGTATCATTACCAAACGCGTCATCATCGAGGTCGATGTCGTCCGCATCGGCGATGCAGGTTACCGCTAATGTGTAGTTACCGGCATTTAAAAAGCCAATACCGTAATTGAAGCTATCATCAAGTAGCGAGGTCGTTAAAACCGCGGTCGGTGAACCTATGTCATCAGGAGAAATATCACTGCCAGCAAATACATATACGGAATAAGCTGGTGGTGTCAGTGGATCAGCGGGGCATAGTGTCGATACATCGACATTACCACTGATGTGGCCTGTTTCGGTGTTATCTGTAATACGCAATGTGGGTCTGAGTTTAAAATTATTGGTATTACCGGTTTTGGTTATGGATTTGCGTAAATCAAAATCAATAGTGAAGTCGGTGAGGCCACCGGCGGAGACAGTAAAGCCATGTACTAGCTTCAGACCCGTTTGTGCACCACTGGGGATAGTGAGTTCATGGCTGCTACCATCATTAAGTACGATGTAGGAATCCAGGTCACCTTCGGTATCTACCATGAGCCTGAGGTTAGAGTATTGCCCGGCGGGTAGTGACACATTTTCCAGTAGTGGTTCAGAGTGACTGCCCTGCAGGTTAAGTAAGTCAATTTGCTTTGGTGTGTCAAAGTCGAATCGTTCAAATGACTCATCGGCCCTTTTAATCTCAACACCACTAAACTGCACATAGACATTAGCGGCACCATCAATGGGCGCATCTGTCACATTCAGGCTCAGTGAGCCAGTGTCAGTAGTATTGCCGCCACCACCGTTACAGCCTGATAGTACGAGCAATGAGGTGAAAGCGGTGGCGTAAAGCCCGTTAAGTAAGATAGTTGACGTATTCATTAGTGATAAGCCTCTAGTTTTGGGTTGGATTTATTTTGTGGGAAATATTCCCACTAGTGAGAAAATTATATGTGGTAAAATTTCCCACGTCAAACTAGAATAGTGACTTAAGACACAAAACTGAACATAAAACAGAGCATAAAACAGATCTTAATCATGGGTAGTAAAGTGGAAAAGACGCATAACAATATCATTTCAAGCACCCTCCTTAGTGCGATTAGCTGGTTATTAAAGCCGCTGGTGAGGTTGTGTATTGATAAAGGTATAAGTTATCCACAACTGCGCGATTTACTTAAACAAACCTATATTGATGTGGCTGATCAGTCCTTTACACTGGATGAACAACGGGCCTCCGATAGCCGTATTTTTTTATTAACCGGTATTCATCGAAAAGATGTTAAGCGCTTACGCAGTGAAACAGGGCAGGAACCCGAGGCATTTAAAACCAGTACACTGGGTGGCGAGTTAGTTGCCCACTGGATGGGGCTACCAGAATTTCTTGATGATCAGGGGCAACCGAGAAATCTGTTACGAACGACTACAGAGGCCGCTGTCGGGTTTGACCAGTTGCTTGCTGGCGTGAGTAAAGATATTCGCCCTAAAGTGGTGATAGATGAATGGCTGCGCCTGGGAATTATTACTGAAGTAGACGAAAATCAGTTGCAGCTCAACCAGCATGCCTTTGTTCCCCAGCAAGGTTTTGAGGAAAAGGCCTGGTATCTGGGGCGCAATATGCATGACCATTTTGCCGCCTGTTGTTTTAACCTGCTGAACACGACAGCTGATCCTATGCTGGAGCGAAGCGTGTATTACACCTCGTTAAGTCCGCAATCGATTGCCATATTACGCAATGCAGCCGCAGAGCAAGCCAATGAATTGTTGCAGTCACTAAACCGGCAGGCTTTGGCATTACAGCAACAAGACCAGGATAACCCGCAGGCACATTACCGTATGCGATTTGGAGCATACTGGTTTGAAGACGATACTCAAACAACTAAAAAGACTCAATAATGCGTACCCTACAAAATAGCCTGTTAATTTTATTAATCACTCTGTTGAGTGGATGTATGGGCTCGGGATTAACCGAACGTGTGGGCATGGGTACTGACGAGGAATCGGGCCTTGGTGGAACGGGAATGATCGCCGATGGCTCAGCTAGGCATTCAGGCAGCGGCTCTGGAATGGGGGGCACGGGTAAAGCAGATGCCTCGAATGTAGCCGGTGAATCAGGCCTGGGTGGTACCGGAATTATCGGAGAAATTACCGGTTTTGGTAGTATTTTTGTGAATGGAATTGAAGTGCATGTGACCCGTGATAGCCGTTTAATACATAATGAAAAGGCAGTCGCAAACTATCAATTCAGCATCGGTGATGTGGTAGAAATAATCGCCAATAAACAGAAAAGTGGTGTCTATGCTCGTGAAATTCACATCCGTAATGTGTTAATCGGACCGGTTGAACATGTCTATCAGCACAATCACAGTTTTGCTGCGTTAGGCCAGCTGATCGTTTTACCTCAACATATGAGCCTGCCGAAAAAAGCGCAAATAATTCAAGTGAGTGGTTTTAGAGATGAGGCGCAAACGATTCATGCAACGGCGCTACGCACAATGCCTGCACAATCTGAAATATGGTTGACGGGTTTTGCAAAACAGGCGGGTAAAAATGGCCTGCGTATTGGTACCCAGTATGTGGAGTTTACACAGCAGAAAAAGCTGGATTTAAGTAAAGTATTGAATGTGACGGGTAAGTTAATTAACGGTCGGCTTCGGGCGAACCGCATTGACATTCAAGGTTCGATTACGCGCAATAAATCTCTGCGGTATCTATCGGTTCAAGGGTTTAGCCATGCGCAAGGAAAGGCGTTTCGAATTGACGATTTGAAAATTGATTTAAAGAGTGATGCACGCCACTCTAAGGCAAAACATAATCAACCCATTCGCGTTAATTTACGTCGAGGAAAAGATCGACAGTGGCAGTTTGAGGGCATAATACCCGTGCAGAAAATCCCGCTTGGAAGGGGCAATATTGGAGGTTCTGGCATTGGACGCGCAAACATAGGTCGCACTAAGGCCCCCGCGCCGCGCCATCAACCGGCAGTAAACAGGCCTGCACCACCTCGACACCCTGTTAGGGTACCAACGAGCCAGCGAGCCCATTAAGTAGATAATGGAGGTACGGGGTCAGCCATTAACAGTTCCAAACCAAATAGGCTAACAGTTTCAATCATTAATTTGTAGATAAAAAGAGCAGGGTAGATTGCTCTGTCTCAAAAGTGGGCCTTAAGTGTTTTTACTCTAACCCCACTAACCCCAATGCCAGGAAGTTAAGGATAATCACTCTGGAGGTGCGACTTCAGTCGCGCATAAACTAGCTGATTTCATAGTCACTTTATTTGCGCGGCTAAAGCCACACCTCCATAAAAAAAACTTAACTTAATGGCATTGACTTTAACCCTAAATATTCGATAAGTTTCAAGTGACTCCAAGCCCTTTCTTGCATTAAATGTTTTAGTTTATAGAATAAGAAGAAACTTAAAGAAGACTCGAGAATCTTAGTCTTTCGAACGATCAACCATTATTGATATATTACCAATATCAATAATGCCTTTGGTTAAAAAATTCCAATCGTGTGTGTTTTTGAATTTTAATACACCACATTCTTTGATATCGGTTTTACCACAGCCTACAGGTATGCCTGTTTGCCCATCATTATTAACAATATACCCATCAATATTTCGGGCGTTTTTGTTACCATTTTCTTCAAAGATAATTGAGTTGATTTTAATAGTAGCTCTTTCTGTTCCCATATCGATACTCACCTTAGCGGAAGCAACAACATCAGCTACTTTTAATAGACCTATTTTAGTTACAGAAAGATTAATATCCGCTTCTTGATTAGGGATTAATTGTACATCGTTAATTAATGTTACATAGGTTGGCGTATTATCAGGAATAACAGTTTCATCTGGTTGAAATTCTGGCTCATAATCAGAACATGCAAACATGTTCACAGCGACGAACATTAAAACAATTTTTAAACTTAATTTATTCATAAATTTATAATCCTAAACTATTCTCATATCTTGCCTATTATTAAGCATTATCTATAACGATGATTTAAAAGCATAAAAGGTGCCGGAGGATATATTTAAACAACTCACTTCAGGTAATTCATTGTTCATTATTTAATCCTTCTGAGACATTTTTAATTTCTCTGCCCCTCTAATACCTATCACCAGTCAATGTATTTGTGTTTTCCTATATTAACTCAATGCTTAATATATTTTATGTGGAATCGTTGAAAGATTCAGATCTGGATCATTTGGCCAAACTTTATTATAGAATTTAAGAAACGCATTAGATGCTAACATGCCTGGCTCAATATTTTCTTTAAAGTCTTTTGACCTTTCTCATAAAATGCACCCTCTAAGTATAACGTTACGACAAGCGCGGCGATAGCAAGAAAGTCGCTGCAGGAAGAGCTCTGCACCCAGACAATTCGAATTGTCTTAAGTACAAATCGTCTCTGTTTAACGGGTTTAATACATGTTGTGAAATTATAGTACTTATTATTGAAATCTTGAGCACTTAATGTGGTCGACCAAATTGGTCAACCACATTAAGTACTAAAGATTCAGTAATTAAATTATACTAATAATCAGTTAGTTAGCGTTTTAACTTCACACTAAGTGCTAAATATTTTAATTAAAAACACTTCCTTTAATTGACTTATACCTTCCACAACAAGTACTAAAGGGTTTAACCAGTTATTTATCGTCATCATCTTTTATATCCTGCTGTAGTTAACATTCCCATATGACCAGTGTAATTGTGGGTTTGATTAGATTTAAGCATCTATCTGTAGCATGATGGGAATTCGGCTCTTTCATGAATAATCGAGGTTTAATTTTGATTAAGCGCAGGCCTGTAAAAAGGTTATTAGCTGATCCAGTTACTGGAAAAGGCAAAGCACAAGTAGTAGAAAAACCTGGGCAACTTGAGCACATACTATGGGCTGCTTCTAGAGGTGCTACTGGTAAAAGAAATTCAGTCGTTATTTGGATGTTGTTTGGTTCAGGACTGAGAATAAATGAAGTTGCTCAATTAATGATTAAAGATGTTTATTATAAAAATGGTGAGCTTAAGAAGAGTTTTGTGATACCAGGCCCTTATACGAAAACTGGTAAGCCGAGATCAGCTTATATACTGGCTAAACACCATCGCTCTGCAATGGATGTATGGCATGACCAGAGAGTAACTGAAAGAGCGATGTTATCTGAGGACGGTTCATTTGGTGGGCTTAGAGGTGATAGCCCTTTGATTTTGTCAAAAAGCGGTAAGGTTTGGCGTAACCTAGCTTTTAATGATAAAAAATACAAAGATAAGGACGGTAATGTCAGGACCACTAAGGTATGTGGATCTTTAGAGAACCTGGTTCGGGATCTTCTTAAAGGAGCGGGTTTGCAGCATGGTTCCTCGCACAGTGGCCGTCGAACGCTGGCGTCCTGGATGGATAGAAAAGGTTATGATTTGGAGCTTATTCAGCGAATATTAGGTCATGAAAGTCCTGAAATGACGCTTGAGTACATAGATCCATATATGCGCAGAATAGAAGAGGCGTATAAGAACTTATGGAAGGGTGTGAAATTACCGGATTTTAGTACACCATGAATAGACTAGTAAACAGGTCTATCTCTTGCATTTCTACCAATAGACCAGTATGCTAGTCTGGTAAATAGGAGTATAGAGATGTTAGAAGAAATAGGCTCATATGATGCCAAAACTAAATTACCAGAGATACTTCGCAGGGTTGAGTCAGGCGAAGCTTTTACAATTACGAATAGAGGTAAACCAGTGGCAGATATAATTCCAAGTCGATCTGGTGACCTACAAAAAACTGAAGCTGCAATTAGCAATATTTTAAAAGCTAAAAAGCATAAGATCTCAAATGAAGTTTTGGATGAGCTCAAGGAAAGTGGACGTAAATGACAGATTTCGTACTTGATAACTCAGTGTCTATGCGCTGGTTATTAGAAAGTGAAAAAAAATCAGATCAGAAATATGCTGAAGATGTTCTAAAAAGCATGGTTGATGCAGATTCAGTTGTTCCAAATTTATGGCATCTTGAAGCCGCAAATGTTTTATTAGGCGCAGAAAAAAGGAGTGAGGTGGAAGCCGGTGAAATAGAGAGATTTATTTCACAGTTGGAGAATTTACCGATACATGTAGATCCTCTAACATCACACCAGTCATTCAGTAGAATAATGGCGTTATCCAGGATTTACAAGCTTAGTAGTTATGATGCTGCTTACCTGGAGCTTGCTGCAAGAGAAGGATTGCCACTGGCAACGTTGGATAAAGATCTTCGGAAAGCAGCGATAAAGTCTAACGTGGAATTATATTTAAAATAAGGATTGGAATATGAGTAAGTTATACGTAAATGTAATATAACTGTATGTCTATTTGTATGAGTTAAGTAGTAAGTCGTCTATGTAAACGCTAATGTTTTTTAAAACAAAAGGAATTTTATAATGGCTACATTTAATCAACAGAACCAGACGGTACAATATCAGTATAACGCCGACACTATAAATTTTGGCCAAGCACAAACCCAAGAGGACTTTTTCAGTGAATTGAAAAATTAGAAGCCGAGCTCGAAAAAGCCATTGAAGCAAAGGCAATTACAGGGGAGGATGCCATAGATGCAGAAACACATGTAAAAATGGCTTTGCTTCAAGCGGAAAAACCAACACCGAATAAGAAATCACTGATTGATCATTTGACCTCTGCTAAAGAACTAGTCACAAGCGTAGAAGGTCTAGCCACAGTATTTGCCAGTGCCATCACTACTATTGTGGCATTATTTTAATGACGGATTTCGACCAGAAGGGGCAAATAGTTGGTACGCAGTATAATGCGGATACCATTAATATCGGAGTGTCCTTCGAGGAATATAAAGCCGATTTGACAGCGAAACAGGAAGAGATTAATAAGTTACTCGTCAGCTCTACACTAAACAAAGAAATAAAAGAGGATTACCTAAGACGATTGGCCTTTGTTGAAGCTCAACGCCTAGACGAACAAGGTAGCTTTCAAGCGCATCTAAAAGAACTGCAAGAACGAATTTCACGACTCGATAACTTAGCCGGTCAGGTTCCAGATAAAATAATAGAAGAAGCTAAACAGGCACTTGCCAATGGTCAAAATGATTACGCTGAACAATTGTTTACTCAGGTAGAAGAACAAGCCGATACCCATATAGCCGCCGCTGCAGAAGCGGCTTATCAACGTGGAAAGCTGGCAAAAGATGCGATCAACTATAACCAAGCTTTTGAGCATTATCATCGTGCAACGCAATTGATACCGGACAACGCGATTTACTTAAACGAAGCAGGTCTCATGTCCCGCACACTTGGAAGCTTGGATAAGGCCATCAATTATTTCGAGCAGGGGGTCTCCAACAATATAGGGGTGTAAATGCCACACTTGAGCATCTATCTCCATGATTTTACAAGGAATAAATGTATTCAATTTTAAGCAAAATCTCTAATTTATACGCAATTTCTCATAATTACATAATTTTCTATGGAATGTAAAATCTACAGTCACTTAAATCTTTAACGATTTGATTTTTTTAAAGTCAAACTTAGGGTCATTTTCCGGTTTGCGAGTAAAGTCATATTCTCCACGTAAATTAACATGCCGCCAGGTAATTACCGAGCCTTGTCCTATAGCTTCAATCAGGAATGTACGCTGTTCACTATCTTTGGTTTTCAAGATCATGTCTGAGAGGTACAGATAGTTCCATAAGACAATGGTATTT
>Ga0316206_1002720_pt1 | contig 11252 bp, 12 predicted proteins | sample 6monthpyrite_MG_FD_204942 | JGI IMG/M metagenome (GOLD analysis project Ga0316206, IMG submission 204942) | Microbial mat bacterial communities from mineral coupon in-situ incubated in ocean water Damariscotta River, Maine, United States -... | ecosystem: Environmental > Aquatic > Marine >...
CTAAACCCGACTGACTTTCCTGACGAGATAATACCGGAACGCGGCCAGGTAATCGCTTTCGACACACCTGCTGGCGATGATATCAATGGTGTCGTACTAGAAGTCAATGATGATCATATCTCTGTAGATTTCAATCACCCGCTTGCCGGCAACAACCTGATATTTGAAGTAGAAATACTTACCGTTCGAAATGACTGATTCATCTATTAAAATCAACCTTGCTTCACCTCGCGGTTTTTGTGCCGGTGTCGATCGCGCTATTGAAATTGTTGAACGCGCAATAAAAAGTTTTGGCGCTCCTATTTATGTTCGCCATGAAATTGTGCACAACGCACACGTTGTCAATGACCTGAGAAACAAAGGCGCCGTTTTTGTAGAAGAACTTGATGAGATTCCTGACGATGCCACTGTCATCTTCAGCGCACACGGCATCGCTAAAATAATTGAAGATGAAGCGAAAGCTCGCGGCCTGCAAATTTTTGACGCAACCTGCCCCTTGGTTATTAAAGTGCATATGGAAGTTGTGAGACACGCCAAAGCAGGACACGATGTCATTTTAATTGGTCATGCCGGCCATCCAGAAGTTGAGGGCACACTTGGACGCTTTGATAATCAATATGGCGGCGAGATCCATTTGATCGAATCAATAAATGATGTTGAAAAATTAAAAATTGCTGGTAACAAATCACTGGCCTATGTCACTCAAACCACATTATCGGTTGATGAAACAATAGATATTATTTCCGAATTGAAAAGGGTTTTCCCTAAAATTCTGGAACCCAGAAAAGATGATATATGCTACGCCACGCAAAACAGGCAGGATGCTATAAAAACACTGGCCACAAAATCTGATCTAATCCTTGTCGTCGGCTCACCAAATAGCTCTAACTCAAACCGTTTAAAAGAACTGTCTGAAAAACTTGGTACAACTGCTTATTTAATTAATGACGCATCTGAAATAAATACCGACTGGATTGAAGGCGTTAAAAGCATCGGCATTTCGGCAGGCGCCTCAGCCCCTGAAACATTAGTTAAAGAAGTTGTCGCGTTGCTGGAAAAAAATAATTGCGAATGCATCGACTGCAATGGTGAGATCAATGAAAATGTAGTGTTTTCATTACCCAAAGAACTAAGACCCAATAAGAAAATTTGAATAAAAAAAGGCAGAATTTATCTGCCTTTTTAAATTAAACAAAACTCAATTTATTTTATTTAACCCAACACTCCGGTGGCGTTTTCACACCAGTACTGCTGATAGTTAACACGGTACACCCAACATCGCCTTCCTGAGCTTTCCCTGGAACGGCAGTAGCCTCTAGCACAAAGCCATTTGCATCTGCTGAGACTACTGAGATTTTATAATACCCAAACTCAGTATCCTCGCCACCAATCAACGTAAGATTATTGGTGTAACTCGTAGCATTGTTTCTCAAAACATAGTGCTGTTGTTTATCGATCATTTTTCCTAACGCTTTAGTCGCATCGGCCCTACCGGTCACATGAAGATAGTCCTGATACTGAGGAATCGCGATCGTTGCCAGAATACCGACAATTGCTACAGTAATCATCAATTCAATCAGTGTAAAACCTTTTGATCTATTTTGTTTCATAACTTATCTCTCTTTACTCTTTAATACCTAAATAACTGGTGGAACAACTGGAGTACGCCTTTGATCTTCATACCAGAACAATTTCTTTGGTCTATCATCACTCGGATTTCGAACTGGTTCTGTACCAACAATAATAGCACTGCCATCTTTAGTGAAAATGGGTGCAGGATTTGGAGGAATACCACCACGTGTTAATCTGTTTGCTCTATCTTCAGCCGTCAGATTATCAGATGAATCAACAGTCGTATCAAAGTTATATTTTGGTGTCGCATCAGTTACGGACATAAAATAAACCAGACCGGTTCCATCAACAGGACGACACGCAACCCCTGAACTAGAATCTTCAGGGATATAAGTAGTCGCAACTATCAAACCTTCGATAATCAATACTTCTGATAAACCTTTCTCTCCGATATAACTGCCACTAGGCTCTTTTAACTCTATATACCAGCCATTTTTGTCATTAAGATCATCAAGCGCAGTCTGAACAACTGACTCATCTGTTCCCTGCCCAATAATATTTGAAGATGCGTCAAACAGCTCACTTTCTACAATGCCAGTGCCGGCAACGCCATAAGAATTAATAGGTGGCGGCTCATATATAAATGTATCACGTAACATATAGACACGATCATGAACTACTGTATCAAGTGGATGCGCACGATAGCCTGAACTAAAAGCTAATGCCAGATAAGGAGTTTTATCAGCTTCAGAAATAAACGCGACATCAGGTGAATAATAAAAACGACGATTACCTTCAGCTGTATTATCAGCTAAGTCAGCAATACGACGCCCTGTAATCAGGCCTGACAAAGAATCTCCAATTTCTTTACCCTGAAGAATATCAAAACGCCATAACTGGCCGCCCATATCACCAAAATACATACGATCAAGATAACCATTCGAACGCACATCAACCGCTGTTAATTTTGCAGGAATACTGTATTGCATTTCTGCCAGTTCAAGGTCAGCACCTGAACCTGTACCACCTGCCCACCATAAGCGCTTCCCAGTTAATGCATCAACGATATAAACTGCACGCCCAATGTTATCAACGGTTCTGACAGAATTTGCATCCTGATCCAGATCATAACCACCAGCAAATACAGCAACCTGTTTATCAACACCGTTTATCATTAATTTCTTAATCTGGACATTTGACCAGGTTTGACCCAATTCAGCGAAGTCACCCGTACCGCCATTAATAACCCACATTAATTTCGGTGCACTTCTATCGGTTACATCCATCGCAAAGTAATGATTACCACCACGTCGCTGACCAAAAAAGAGGTAAACATGATCGCCAGACCCACTAATTACACCATCATGATTTTCATCAATAACCAGCGATGCCACTGAACCATCCAGACCATAAGCTTTACCTGAACCAGAAGTGTCTTCATAGATTACCTTTTGCATAGCAAGTGTTTCTTGCGGTATGAATGAAAATATTTCTTTACCGGTTGTGGTGTCAATTGCATGCAATACACCATCATTCGTTGCCACATAGCTGGTAATATCCGGGTTAGCCTCAGTACCACCATATTGAACTAAAGCTGGCTCAGCATGTAGCGGATCACCCATCAACTGGCGAGGATCTGTTTTATCATTATCAGCATCGTCATCATATACATCAATGCCTCGAGCCCATTGAATTAACCGAATTCGATAAGCATCATCTTCGGCTGCAATATCTAGCAAATCTTTTGTAAGTGCTCCATTGTTTTCATGAAATGAATTTGAACCAGATGATAGGTCTACATTTACCGGAGCAGGTGTACCGGTATAGGTATAAACTTTACGAGCACCTATCTGTCCAGCTGCACCGCCAAGAGCAACCTCACCACCATCAGGAGCACCACTCGTATCCGTCCACCAACTGTATGCTGAGTCATGGAAGAAACCTGTTATCTCATTGATCGCGAGTTTATCCTCATAATCTCTAATTTCAGGTAAGTGATCGCCATTAAAAACAAGTTTGAAGCGTTTTAAGTTGCCGTTCCAATGAGGACCAACAGCTGGTTTAAACAACGTAAAGTACAAATCCTGCCTGTGTGTTGTTCTGTTAAATGCATTGATTGATACGGCAGGTGATGAAAACGTTGTATTAACAGACAGTATTTCAGCAATAATCTTATTGAATACTTCTGCTAACTCAGAGGCGTTATCAGCCGTATAATATTTAGCACCCCCTTTATTTGCAGTACTTTTCAATAAATCATGATCAATAGCAAAACCAACCGTATAGGTTGCTACGGTCTGATCATCATCAAGCAAGTCGTAGACATCCTGCTCATGCATAAACTGTGCAAGCTCATCAAGACAGTTATCAACACAGCTTCCCACCGTAGCAAGGAAACCAGGTATTGCCTGAATCAGGCCATCAGCATCACCATCAACGGTGGCCTCACCATCTGACAAATAGATATTGAAGTTTTTCTGGCAGGTAAATTTAATCGGAGACTCATAAATTTTATTACCCGTTCCCGAGACAGCCACACCAACCGCATTTGAAGGATTTGCCAAGTTGCCGTAATGAACTTCTTTACCAGCCCAATATAAGTAGTTTTCATACAACACTTCTGAAAGCGGTGTACCACCTGAAGCCGTAAAGTTTTTCAAACGTGATTTGAAATCACCACGCGCCGCACTAACATCTTCAACCGGATAACGAACTGAACCACCATCATACGGGCTGGCTGAATCAAAACGCATCAAACCAATATTGATATTGTTCGAGCTATCAACCACGTTATAGGTAACATCTTTTACCACTTCAATTCGAGTGGAAGTTACATCTGGAGCAACTTTAGTCCAGTTCAGGTAATTGCCTGTATATAAGACATAACCACGTCCTGTCCCGTTCCAGTCAACCCCCTTGGTTAAAGTAGAGGTATAAGGACCATCAGCGCGATTAGCCGCATACTTATTTGATGCCGGACCATCAACACCGTGCACGCCAAAATCTGTTTTACATTCAACATAATTATCTTTTTGAGAACTCGAGATACTCTCCCATGCATCACGACTCGTACCGCTGCGATCTTGCCACTGTCCAATTCGATCCTGATACCAGCCACTAGCCAGTGAAGGATCATCCGTACCAACTGGTGGAACCGTGTTATATAAAGGGCTCATTGCTGCACCGCACTTCAATGCACTCTTATTGAAATAACGACTGGTAGTGCAGTTCGTTGGCAATGAACCGGTAGAGTAATAAATTTTACCCGTTTTAAAACAGCCATCAGTCGGGTTAATTGCTCCATAATCAACGTTTACATCATAACCATCCTGGCTAACCACATCTGCATTCATACTACCTGAAGTATCGACAATAAAAACCAGGTTAGGCCTGACCTCTTCTGCTGTGTTTGCAGTACCCACGTAGATTTCAATATCCTCAGCTAACACTTGCCCAGCAAAGGGAACCGTTAAGAACATGCCGGCAGCATATTGACCAAGTTTTTGTGTAAATTTCTTCATGGGTAACCTCAAATTCTGATGCATCTTTCTGGCATTTAGCGCTTTATTCATAAGAGTAAATTTTTGTTACTTTTTTCGTTTTAATATTAAACGTGGCAGTACCAGGCTTGCCTGAAAGTGTTGATGCCTTTGATAAATCCACCTGCTTACCTTTAACAAATAATTTAGTATCTGGTGTAATTGAAACTAAAATGACTTCACAACGATCACAAATTTTTCCACGTATTACACCCGTGAGATCTTTACTCATTTTGATACTCAGTTTTTCAGACTCTATCGCTTCTTCGATATTGGTAAGCTTACCCGCAAGAGCAAAACCTGAGTAACCAAGCGTTATCATCAAAACCAGTGTTAAACGTATATTTTTTTTCATTACATAAATTCCTTACTGAGCCATCACATTCATTAATTGCATGGTATGCCAGTTTTTGCACCAATGGCCTGAACAACATTGCTAATCGCCTGACCACTACAACCCAGAGCAACACTTCGTGTGCTTATATCAAAAATATTTTCAAATCCAAAACCCGACTTGAGGCTCGAACCTTGTCTCGGCCGGCAGCCTAAAAATCGAACCGTAGAAACTACTGCCGTCGTGGAACCTGGTATTGCACAATTAACAGTAATGACAGAATCGGGATTCAGGCTACCTGGAGGTGTCTGTGCAATAGCCATATCTACACATGACATAGCCGCCTGAAATGCATCATTATGATTTTGAAAATTACAGGCAATTTTTAATTCCTGAGTTGTGTTGCTCATGCTGGTAATACCCATGATGGTTAACACCAGTAACATCACCAGACCAATAACCAGGGCCACACCTTTTTGTTTCTTAAAATTCATATTAGCCCCCGGCCGATGTTGTTAAATGCTGTCTGTTTTGCAAGCGCACCACTTTAGAGACTACTACACGGCGATAACCATCCGAGTAAGTAACTGCCGGAGCTCCACCCATACTTAGTGTCTGCGTCTCACCGGGTAGAAACTCTTTATCTTCTGAGCGTATCATCACCCAGAACTGAACCGACTTAACACCTGCCAATGAAGGACTGATCCGCGGATTATTTGCATCCACATACATATTGACCGAACCACTATTGTCAAGATCAAGTCCAAGCTGCATTTGAAAATCTTCGACGCCAGGAACCATCATTGTGTTAGATAGTGATGGCCCCGTCTCCAGCTGAACTCGACGTAGCGATGGACGACCGTCACCAGGCAGCGCTGTATATTCATTAACAAAATACGCCCTGGAATTCAGTCTGAAATTTAATGGTGGCTGTGCATCACCCTGGCCCCAGGTCGGTGGATTTGTGCCGACAAACAGCTCTCCATCAAAATGATTCGCATATACATACACCACCTGTGGAGCAAGAGCGGCATTGGGAATAGGTAATGTCGATGCATGCTTTATAACCAGCACATCGGTATTAGCTTTATAGTCACCATTTGGAATGCAGCCCGATGCTGTATAAGGATTGACATTATTGGCAACAAAAAACGACTGACTCAAATTACGGTACCAACCCGGCTCGCAGTCTCCTGGTAATGCCGGCATAACAGGATTACCATTTCTGGTGGATATATCAGCAACACCAACAGCTCCGGCTATTCTTTTGTCATCATTAGTTTGACCCCAGAGTCCGGCATGACGTAAATCATAAGTTAATAAATGCAGCGCAAAGCGTCCGTCATCAATAAGCTGTGTTTGAACTTCAATCGTCGCCTGCGTTTGGCGACCGTTTGAAAAAACAGTGAATACGCCTGCAATTAAAAAACTACCAATCGCAGCTGCTATTAGTAATTCAAGTAAAGTAAAACCGGCAGCGCGTTTCATGTTTGAAGATAAATTTTGCATGGATAATCGCCTCATTATGGAACTGCCACTACTGGTGGAAGCAACCGCTGCAGCCTGGTTGAATACGTCATGTTTTCACCTCGCTCCATCCAGTTAATCGTAATGGTTATAATTGGTGGAACAGCCGTTCCATCTATTGCAATCGAAGCATCAGTACCAGAAACGGGCAATGCGCCATTGACCAGAGAATTTTCCCAGACAAATAAATCATTTGCAGCCAACTGTTGAGGGTCACATTCGATCACTGTGCCACTACGCTCATCACAGTTTCCGTCAATACCAGTGTCACCCAAAACTAATTCATAATCTTCTGGTATGGCATCAGAATTGGAACGAATGCGTTCTGCAATACTTTCAATTTTACTAATCGCAACTGTTTTAAGCATAGCCGTATGACTTGCCTTAACTGCTGTTGTTTGCATACCTGCCACACCGAGTAAACCAACCGACAGGATCAGAAATGCCAGCAACACTTCAATCAAATTGAAGCCAGCCTGTTTTTTAAAATTACGAAACTTTTTCATATCGATTGAACCTATGGGCATGGAGAAGTGACGTTACGTGTCGCTGAAATTCTGCCAGAAAAATGTAGCGTCACTCCTCGCACTTTAGTTGTATCTGCAGCAGAGCAAATTCTAAATAAACCTGACTGATTGAGTCCATTGGCTAACATAGGCTCACCAGCTGGTGGACCAAATGAAACGTAATCAACAATATTGGTTGGGTTTCCTCCCAAAGCTACTGGCGTTATTGTAATACCAGCGATCGCTACCTTTGCCTGTGCTCTTAGTAACACATCACCTGAACCAAAAGTTGCATTGTTATCTGTATCCCTAAAAATAATCCAGCCTTCATGCCAGAGCGTTGCCGCCCCTCCGCAGGTTGGTGCTCCTGTCATGGCATTATCACTAGTGCAAATAACAACCCTACCCTGGTCATTTATTGCCGAACTTCGGGCATACTGTAAGGCTGCCACTAATGCGTTGGTGTTAGAGATGAGCCCCGTATTGGTAGTAAACCCTTTTAAGCGAGGTAAACCGTATGCGGTAACGATAGCTATCAAAGCGACAACGATCATGAGCTCGAGTAATGTAAATGCTTGCGTTTTCTTTTTCATGATTATGTTATATCACAACAATTGTAAAACGGATTGACGTGATCATTAGGCGAGAATCAAGTGCAGATAAGCGGTAACGACCTGTCAGGTTTTTTTACAGGGGAAAAAATATACCCTGCTTTGTCGTCCTGACTCGGTGTTAATTTCCTACTAGATTTAATGTTTAGCTTCTATACCATAGTCCATAGAATCAAAAAGTGGTTCACGCTGCAGCATGATATCAGCGGTCTGTCGTGCGCTGGCCAGCCCGAGGACAACGCCATTTCTGAAATGCCCTGCGTTAAAATACAAACCGTCCACCTGTGGGTGCGCCCCAATATAAGGTACGCCATTATCGGTACCCGGACGTAACCCGGCCCAGTGATGCTCAATCTCTAACCCGGCTAAGGATGGCATGATTTCTATAGCTAACTGATACAACTGTGCTTTAGCATTTTGCGTCAGCTCTTTTTTAAAGTCGGTGTATTCCAATGTGCTGCCAACCAGAATTCGGCCATCCTGTCGCGGAATAATATAATGATCTTCTGACAACACAATTCGCTTTACCTGGCCAGGCTGTCCTTTTAATAAAATCATCTGGCCTTTAACCGGCTGAATCGTACTGGGCAACTTTAATTGCTGCAAAATTCGTCCGCTCCATGCACCACCCGTTATCAACACGCGATCAGCATCAAAATTTTCATCGCCGGCAACCACACCCTGAACTTTATTATCTTTAAAACGAATCGATGAAACAGCCGTTTGTTCCCGAACCATAATGCGCCGACTACTCAATACGGCTTTCATCGCTTTGACCAGTCTCGGGTTTCTGACTTGCGCCACCTCAGGCATCCAGATGGCCTTATCAAAACGCTTATCTAGTGCTGGCTCACATTCAGCTGGCACTGCACCTTCTAATATTGCAAGTTCAACATTCCAGCGCTTAGCCCATTCAACAGCCTGTGTCGTTTCATCCTGATCAAGAATCAATAAACCATTTTTCTGGTACTGGGGATCGATACCCGATTCAAGCTGCAAATTATCAAGCAAGGCTGGGTAATGCTGCTGACCGTATTGGGCCAGCCGTGTCACTGAGTCCGGATAGCGCCATGGATATAAAGGGGAAATAATACCACCGCCGGCCCATGATGATTCACCGCCAACCTGGCCACGATCTAAAAGAAGAACTTCTGCACCTGCACGCTGTAATTCCAGCGCCGTTAAAACACCACTGATTCCGGCGCCGACAATAATACAGTCTGCCATGTTGATAAATACCCTAAAATAGAACGAAGCCCGGCCGCCATTATTGCTAAAAAATATAAAGAGTTAAAGCAACCTTTGCATAAGCTTCTATTTAACCAGATTTGTAACGCTTTATAATCGCCACAAAATTGCTACAAAATAGATATAGTTTGGTAACAAACTACACAATATTTTCAGGTATTCTTAAATCATCAAATATGTTTACACGGAACGAAACACTGGGTTAAAGCGTTATGAATAACAAGATCACTATCAGCAGCATTATTAAGTCAGATTTACAACCAGTAGAAAAAATGAGCGAAACATACGAAATAAAATTAAACCTGACCCAAGAACAAATCAGCGATATTCTTGATTATCGTCTGGGACAGCAAATTGAACACAGTAGTGGCGATATTGAAAAATACCTGACCATTGCTGAATGCATCAAATCATCAAATTTAAGTGATGAATTTTGCCGCTATTTTACCAACGAACTCACTCCGCTGATACAACAGCTGGTCAGCAATGACAGCGACAGTTATGAAATAGCCAACTTTCAACATCGCATGCTCAGAAAATTTGCCAACTGCACACTAACTAAAAACGTCTCCTGATATTCAACAAAGAGCACTTTAGTGTACAATGCCTGCCTTAAACAGCGGGCTACACTATGAACATCATCCTCAACGGCGAACCTCACACACTTACTGAGCAATGTACAATCGGTTCTTTAATAGAACAGCTTGAACTCACCGGTAAACGCGTTGCTGTTGAAGTTAATCTCGATATAATTCCCCGCAGTGAACATAACAAGCACCAGCTTCAGGAAAACGACAAGGTTGAAGTCGTACATGCTATTGGTGGCGGTGCCGTCTAAACCGGTTTCTCAATGAGAACCGTCTGAACACTTTAAGAGATATATAGAATGAATGATCCTTTAATCATCGCCGGCGTTGAATACAAAAGCAGATTACTTGTCGGTACTGGCAAATACAAAGACATGGAAGAAAGCAAACTGGCCACTGAAGCCAGCGAAGCTGAAATCGTAACGATCGCTATTCGCCGCAGTAACATTGGCCAGAATCCTGACGAGCCTAACTTGCTTGATATTCTGCCACTCGATAAATACACCTTGCTGCCAAATACAGCCGGTTGTTACAACATCGACGATGCTGTGCGCACCTGCCGACTGGCTCGTGAATTACTTGATGGCCACGATTTAGTGAAACTTGAAGTGCTGGGTGATGAAAAAACATTATTCCCGGATGTCAGTGCGACACTGGAAGCCGCTGAAATTCTGGTTAAAGATGGCTTTAAGATCATGGTTTATACCAACGACGACCCGATCATGGCAAAACGCCTTGAAGAAGTCGGTTGTGTTGCGGTGATGCCATTAGCCGCGCCGATTGGTTCTGGCCTTGGCATTCGCAACCCCTATAATATTTTAGAGATCGTTGATAATGCCAATGTGCCCGTACTGGTTGATGCCGGGGTCGGTACCGCATCTGATGCGGCAGTGGCGATGGAATTAGGTGTTGATGGCATCTTAATGAATACAGCGATTGCAGCAGCGCAAGATCCTGTGATGATGGCAACCGCGATGAAAAACGCAACCATTGCAGGGCGTCAGGCATTCAAAGCAGGTCGTATGCCTCGTAAGCGTTACGCTTCAGCCTCTTCGCCAATTGATGGTACTTTCTTTTAATTTTTTCCAATAGTTATTGATCGTGTCTGAACAACCTCGCCGAACCATTAAAAGTTTTATATTGCGTCAGGGTCGCCTGACGCATGGGCAACAACGTGCGCTGGATGAACAGTGGCCGGTATTTGGTATCGACTATGAAGAAAAACCAATGGACATGGCCGCATGCTTTGGCAATGACAATCCCGTTGTGTTGGAAATTGGTTTTGGTAATGGTGAGTCATTATTGAAAATGGCCGCTGAAAACCCTGA
>Ga0316206_1002722_pt1 | contig 11246 bp, 11 predicted proteins | sample 6monthpyrite_MG_FD_204942 | JGI IMG/M metagenome (GOLD analysis project Ga0316206, IMG submission 204942) | Microbial mat bacterial communities from mineral coupon in-situ incubated in ocean water Damariscotta River, Maine, United States -... | ecosystem: Environmental > Aquatic > Marine >...
TCACGTATTTTTATAGCGACTTCAGGTAAGGTTGGTAACTTAATCTGATCTGTTTCAACGGCTTTAACTAACTGTTGAAGAATTATTTGGGCTTGTTCACTCATATTTATTATTAGTAACTTTTTAATTAGGAGTGTAGTTAGATATTGTTAAAAAATCCAAAACAGATTGTAAAAACATCACATCTCGTAAGCTCTATTGTGATGAGCTTGCGTGATGTGATGATCAACTTAATCTAATGAATATGGTAGTGATAGTACATTTATTGAAGGGCCATTTTCATCGTGTAATTGAAGTGTCCCTGATTCTGCATCTGTGATATCAATTACAGCCAACGCTACAATGCCACCATTAGCGTCAACCTGAGCATTAATAATTTGCCCAGTTCCCTGGCCAGATTTTGAGTCTTTACAAAATAGTTTGTCACCAGCTAAGACTGTATCACTAGTTTCTATCTGAATTTTAAACATACGGCGCTTTAGTTTGCCCAAATATTGCATGCGGGCAACAACCTCCTGGCCCGTATAACAGCCTTTTTGAAAGTTTACGCCATTAATAACATGCATATTGGTCATCTGAGGAACGAAAGCTTCGGAAGTTTCAGGGGTTATTGTAGGTATGCCGGCTAAAATATCCAGAGTCTCCCATGCGCTTGCACCTGCAAGTGCAGCGTTCACGTCAAGGTGCCCCCATAACGTCTTTATTGCTTCAAGTTCACCGAATATTTCATATCTTGGAATGGCACCGGCGCATTTAATAATTGTGTAGCCATTTGCCTGTGTACAATCATCTGTTTCTGATGGTAAATCGGATATGAATTTAGCTAGTTGTTCATTGGCGGTTGGTCCTGAAATACCAATTTTAACTAATGAGTTACTACTGTCCTTGATACTGACTTTAGACATTAAAATGAACATGCTAATACGTTTTAAAATGGTTTCAAGTAATGACTGAGGTAGTTGCATATAATAGCTATCAGCACGTTTGAATAACCTGAAATTAGCTAACATTCGTCCTTTATGTGTGCAATAGGCGCTAAGCTGACTATGTGACAGGCTTACATCACGAACATCATTGGTTAATTGGCCCTGTAGGAAATCCGCAGCATCCTCACCGTCAACAGAAATAAGTCCATGGTGGCTCAAATCACAGATAATAAGGCCTGTGTGTAACATGCGCTGCTCACGCTCCAGATTGCCATAGCTTTGCACTTGATTGTTCTCAAATTCGGCACCTGCATTTTTTAAAAAATCGAACCATTCTGGTTTCATGTGTTTACCTGTATCTTGAATTGAATCTTATTAAGGATAATAATCGTATTATAGTGTAGTGTCAGCATACATATGATGTGGATTATTGAAATTAATGCACTACAATACAATTTAAGAATAAAAATAGATATCAAATCAGTTAATCATTTAAATAGGGAAAATGAATAATGGCGGTATCAGATAACCGACCCTTCTTTCTCAATCTGGTAAAAATAAGACTACCAGTCACGGGATTTGTTTCTATCTTTCACAGAATAAGTGGATTACTTTTATTCCTGGCCATTCCTTTTAGTGTTTACCTTTTAGATATTTCATTACAGGGTGATGCTGGTTTTAACAAAGCAATAGAAGTCCTGAATATTCCTCTAATTAAAGCAGCTAGTGTTATTTTGCTGTGGTCAATTTTGCATCACTTTATTGCGGGCATACGTTTTTTATTAACAGATTTTGATATAGGGCTTGAAAAACAACAGGCAACACTCTTTGCCTGGTTAGTCTTTATCATTGAAGCAATATTATTCATCTGGTTAGGCATGGAGATATTCTTATGAGTTCGCCGGGCCTACAGGGATTAAGGCCCTGGATTATACAGCGTGTCAGTGCAGTATTTATTGGAATATTTTTATTTTATATATCGGTTGTTGTTATTGTAGACAACCCGGTTAATGCGAGTGATTGGGCTAGCTGGGTTGCCATACCATATAACAATATTTTTATTGGTTTGTTTCTAGTGGCTGTTCTCTGGCATGCATGGATAGGCATTAGAGATATCATACTTGATTATGTTCCCAATGTGGTTGGGCGCTTACTGGTTTTAACTTTACTTGGCTGCACTTTAACTGGTAGCGGTTTATGGGGTTTCAAAGCACTTTTAATGGTTTTTATTAAATGAATATCGAAGATATACCAAGAAGACGTTTCGATGCGCTTATTATTGGTGCGGGCGGAGGAGGTCTAAGGGCTGCCCTTCAATTAGCTGAAGCTGATGCATCTGTTGCGGTCGTTTCTAAAGTTTTTCCGACACGTTCTCATACCGTTGCGGCACAGGGTGGAATGAATGCCGCGCTGGCAAATGTTTTACCTGATAACTGGCACTGGCATATGTTTGATACCGTTAAAGGCAGTGATTATCTAGGTGATCAGGATGCAATTGAGTATATGTGTCGTGCAGCACCTAAAGCTGTTTATGAGATGGAACATTTTGGTGTTCCTTTCTCACGCCTTGATAATGGAAAAATATATCAAAGACCTTTTGGTGGTCAGTCGCAAAATTTTGGTGGTGAACAGGCAGCTAGAACATGTGCGGCAGCGGATAGAACGGGGCATGCAATATTGCATAGTTTATATCAACAAAATATTCGTGCTAAAACGCATTTTTTTGATGAGTACTTTGCCGTAGATTTATTAAAAGATGAGCAGGGAAATATATTAGGTGCTTATGTTTTTGATATACACAGTGGTGAAGAACTTATTATTGAAGCTAAAACCACTTTATTAGCTACGGGTGGTGCAGGGCAGTTATTTAGAACAACAACCAATGCGTTAATAAATACAGGTGATGGAATGGGTATGGCGCTTAGAGCGGGTATGCCTTTACAGGATATGGAGTTTTTTCAGTTTCATCCAACCGGTATTGCTGGGCGTGGCATGTTAATTACTGAAGGCGCCAGAGGAGAAGGTGGTTACCTTGTAAATGCTGAAGGGGAACGCTTTATGGAGCGTTACGCGCCGACAGCAAAAGACCTTGCTTCACGTGATGTAGTGAGTCGGTCTATTTATACTGAAGTCAAAGAAGGCAGAGGGTGTGGCCCTGAAAAAGATCATGTCATGTTAAAGCTTGATCACTTGCCAGAAGATGTACTGCAGTCACGATTACCGGGTATCAGACAAACATGTATAACATTTTTAGGTATCGATCCAGCTGATCGGCCAATTCCTGTTTACCCAACAGCACATTATACAATGGGTGGTGTACCAACGAACAGACATGGTCAGGTAGTCGTACCTGTTAAAGACACTCCAGAAGAACCGGTTACAGGATTATATGCAGCTGGTGAATGTGCTTGCGTTTCGGTGCATGGGGCAAACAGACTGGGGGGCAACTCATTACTGGATATACTTGTATTTGGGCGTTCAGCGGCAAACCATATCATTCAATATTTAAAAGAAAACCGTTTTCATAAAGAACTTGATGAAAAGGTTATAGCAAATGCCTATAACAGGTTACATCGTTGGGATACAAACAATGGTTCTGAATCAGTTGATGTTATTCGACATGACTTACAAAAAATAATGGAAGAAAACTGCGGTGTATTTAGAACTCAGGATGTTCTTAATAATGGTGTGGAAGAAGTTTCTAAATTAGCTGAGCGTTTAAAAAATGCCAGTATTACTGATCAGTCTGAACTATTTAATACGGCTAGAGTGGAAGCATTAGAATTAGAAAATTTAATGGATGTTGCTTTGGCGACTGTTTATTCTGCAGCGGCTCGAACTGAAAGTCGAGGTGCACACTCTCGTGTTGATTTTACTGAGCGTGATGATAAGAGCTGGATGCGCCATACACTTTATACTAGTGATGAGCGAAAGTTAGATTACAAACCGGTTAGAACTAAACCTATGTCTGTGGCTAGTTTTCCTCCTAAGCCCAGGGTTTATTAACAGGGTTTATTAAAAGGTATTGCCATAGAGGCACAATAAAAAGGTACACATATGCGATTTCGCATTTACAGATACAACCCTGAAACAGATAAAGATCCGTACATGCAAGATTATCAGTTAGATGATGTCTCTTCGGACATGATGCTACTTGATGCCTTGTTATTACTAAAAGAAAAGGATCCTGGTTTAGGTTTTAGGCGCTCTTGCCGTGAGGGCGTGTGTGGCTCTGATGGTATGAACATTAATGGTACGAACGGGCTGGCATGTATAACACCTTTGACCAGCTTAAAAGAACCAGTAGAACTTCGACCTATGCCGCGTCTACCCGTTATTCGTGACCTAATTGTAGATATGGAACAGTTTTATAAACAGTATAGAGATGTTAAGCCATTTTTAGATGTTAAAGATCCTTTACCTGAGGTTGAATTAAAACAGACACCTGAAGAAAGAGATCAGCTTGATGGTTTGTATGAATGTATATTATGTGGCTGTTGCACAACTTCCTGTCCTTCATTCTGGTGGAACCCTGATAAATTTTTAGGTCCCGCAGCACTTTTGCAGGCTGCAAGGTTTATTGGTGATACGCGAGATCAGGCAACAGATGAAAGGTTGCAGGCACTTGATGATCCATTTAAGTTATTTCGTTGTCATACTATTATGAATTGTGTACAGGTATGCCCTAAGGGTTTGAATCCAACAAAGGCTATTGGTGATATTAAAAAAATGATGGTTAAAAAATCTCTGTGATGTCAGAAAATGCGATGCCTGAAAAAGTTAATTCTGCATTGCGCTGGCGTTGCCGACGCGGAATGCTAGAGTTAGATATATTACTGAATGAATTTATTGATAAAAAATATACTTTATTAGATAGCAATCAAAAAGAGATTTTTGATCAGGTTCTAGATTACCCTGACCAGTTGTTGTTCGATCTTTTTTTAGGTCATATGGAATCTTCAGACACTAAAGTTTCAGATCTTGTCCAGACAATACGCCAGTCAGCTTCTGTTTAATGTAACTGTTTCTAAAACTTATCAGCACATATTAGTTTTGTGTATTCTACTTTCACTTGTTTCAATTTATATTCTTGAAATGGATCTAGTATTTAAAATTTTAATGTTTATATCGCTAATTTATATTAGTTATAATTCAATTAAAATTAATACAGTCAGTGTGCTGCAATGGCAGAAAGATGGAAGTTGGTTAATTACTCAAAATAATCAAACTCATAAGGCGAAATTAAAATCCGGTAGTGTTGTTACGCCTTATTTCGCATCATTGAATTTTGTTTTTGAAAATGATTGCAATAAAACTGTCCTGTTGTTTGCAGATAATATTGACATAGAAAAGTTCCGCCAGTTTAGAGTGAGAATGAAAGTAGAGGGTATTAAAGCATAATGGCGTGTTACACTTAAATTCATGAGTCGTAATTTAAAGAAACAAATTATTGATAGCTGTCGGCAGAAAACCAGTCATTATGGCTGTGAAGATGTGCTGCCTGTAGATTTTGTTAGTTTGATGGATATGTATGAAGATAATTTCATTAAATTGCGTAAGTTAATACCAGATATGCAGCAAATAAATGATTCATGTGTTTCAACATCAGCAGGGCACCTTAATTTATATTTACAAATTATCGAGCGTAGTAAATTTACTACAACACTGCGTTTGAGTTATAGCTTTACAGATAAGGGTGAAACTCGCCTGGAGCCAAACTTAAAAATTCGAATTTATCATGATGCAGGTCTGGCTGAGGTTATGTCGGGTAAGTTACATCATGGCAAACTCGTGCTTGATCACTTACCATCTGATGCGTTAAAGCAGAAGTGGCAATTAAATCGTTTTTTGAGTAAATGGCTTAAGTATTGTTTGCGTCAAAATCATGGTTTTACTGTTGTGAAGACAGTTAGTTCTGATGTAACAATTGCCTGATTTTTAACCAGTTTTCTTCTTTTAATGTTTAAAAATTCCCTGTTTTTTCATATTTATAAACACACTCACCGCAAATATTATTTTAAGCACAATTAAGTAAGATAGATGGCTTGTATCTATATCTATTTATAGCGGCTTCTTATGCCTCATTTCTTCTATTTATAAGGCCATAAACAGACTAAGTTAAATTACCGTTAGTCACTGATTTATGGTAGTATTTCGGGCTTTATAGCGGCGCTTGCTGCATCATTAACCAGGGCATAATTAATAACCCGATAAACTACGGAAAAGAAGCACCTTATGGCTGAATTTGCCAAAGAAGTAGTACCTGTTAATTTAGAAGATGAAATGCGTCAGTCCTACCTAGATTACGCCATGAGTGTAATCGTAGGAAGGGCTCTACCTGATGTACGAGATGGTCTTAAACCGGTTCATCGTCGAGTGCTCTATGCAATGAGCGTTCTCGGTAATGACTGGAATAAACCTTATAAAAAATCTGCCCGTGTAGTCGGTGACGTTATCGGTAAATATCACCCGCATGGTGATACGGCAGTTTATGACACCATTGTACGTATGGCACAGCCATTCTCTATGCGATACATGCTGGTTGATGGTCAGGGTAACTTTGGTTCAGTTGACGGTGATTCTCCGGCGGCTATGCGTTATACAGAAGTGCGCATGGATAAAATCGCACATCAAATTCTAGCTGATCTTGATAAAGAAACCGTAGATTTTGCTGAAAACTACGACGGTTCTGAAAGTGAACCGACTGTTATGCCAACACGCATACCTGCTTTATTAGTAAATGGTTCAGCGGGTATAGCGGTCGGTATGGCTACGAATATTCCGCCTCACAATTTAGGTGAAGTTATTAATGCCTGTATTGCCTTAATTAATAACCCTCAATTAGATATTGAGGGATTAATGGACTACATACCTGCACCTGATCTCCCTACGGCAGCATTTATTAACGGTACTAAAGGTATTAGAGAAGCCTATCGTACCGGGCGTGGTCGTATGTTTATGCGTTCACGCACATCTATTGAGACGGCAGATAATGGTAAACAAAGTATCATTGTTCATGAGCTGCCTTATCAGGTAAATAAGGCACGCCTGATTGAACGTATCGCTGAGTTAGTTAAAGAGAAAAAAATAGAAGGCATTACTGAAATACGTGATGAATCTACATCTATAATTCGTATCGTTATTGAAGTGAGGCGAGGAGATGTTGCTGAAGTATTGCTTAATAATCTATACAAGCAAACATCAATGCAAACTGTATTTGGCATCAATATGGTTGCACTGGTTGATGGTCAGCCAAAATTATTAAATCTTAAGCAAATCCTGGAGGCTTTCGTTAGGCACCGTCGTGAGGTTGTTACTCGCCGTACGATTTATGAACTACGTAAAGCTCGAGAACGTGCTCATGTTTTAGAAGGCCTGGCAATTGCACTGGCTAATATAGATGAAGTTATCGAACTCATTAAAAAATCCAAGAATTCCGCTGAAGCTAAAGCCGGTTTAATATCTCGCTCATGGCAGCTTGGAATGGTATCAGATATGTTGAGCCGTTCTGGTGCTGAAGCTTCAAGACCAGAATTCTTACAAGATGAATTTGGTATGCGTGATGGCGCTTACTATCTTTCAGAAGCTCAGGCTCAGGCTATTCTTGAATTAAGATTACACAGATTAACCGGGCTAGAACAAGATAAAATTATTAATGAATTCAGTGAGATACTGGATATAATTAAAGCTTTAATTGAGATACTTGCTAGTCCTGACCGATTGCTTGAGGTTATACGTGAAGAGCTTGAGCAAATTAAAGAAGATTTTGGTGATGAGCGTCGTTCTGAAATATTAGAAAGTCAGCTAGATCTTAGTCTTGAAGATTTAATTACAGAAGAAGACGTTCTGGTTACCTTCTCGCATGAGGGTTATGCCAAGTCACAAATACTTTCAGAATACAGTGCTCAAAAGCGTGGTGGTAAGGGTAAATCTGCAACGCGAATGAAAACAGAAGATTTCATCGATAAGCTGTTTATCGCTAATACTCATGACACATTATTGTGCTTCTCAAGTCGCGGTAAGGTTTACTGGATTAAAGTTTATCAATTACCGCAGGCTAGCCGTGGATCACGGGGTAAACCCCTGGTTAATTTATTGCCATTAGAAGATGGTGAGCGCATTAATGCGGTATTGCCTATTCGAGAATATGATGAAGAACATTTCATCTTTATGGCTACAAGTTCCGGCACGGTTAAGAAAACGCCATTAACTGCATTTTCTAATCAACGAGCAGGTGGCATTATTGCGCTTGATCTTCGAGATGATAATTTACTTGTTGATGTGGCACTAACGGATGGCACTAAAGACATTATGTTAATGGCTAGTTCTGGTAAAGCGATACGCTTTAACGAGTCAAACGTTCGCGGTATGGGTAGAACAGCAGCGGGCGTAAGAGGCATTCGTATGAAGGACGGCGAGAAGCTCATTAGCCTGATCGTTGTGGATGAAAGCGCATCAATTCTGACGGCAACTGAAAAAGGATATGGTAAACGTACAGCCACAACTGAATATGCATGTAAGGGGCGTGGTGGCCAGGGTGTCATTTCCATACAAACATCTGAGCGTAATGGTTCTGTTGTTGGTGCCGTTCAGGTAACTGAATCAGATGAGTTCATGATGATATCCGATGGCGGAACATTAATTCGTACGAGTGTTGAAGAAGTTAGGGAAATGGGCAGAAACACTCAAGGTGTGCGCTTAATTAGATTATCAGATGATGAAAAACTAGTAGAAATAGAACGTATAGAAGTTTTGGCTGGTGATGAATCTGCAACAGATGATCTACAGGAAACAACAGAGTAATTTAATAACTAATATGTCGCCTGTTCTTTTCAGGCGGCCTTTAAAACTACGTAAAGCTTTTAAGTAAATATTAGTGATCCTATAAAAATTGACTAAGGTGATAATGGCAATGAGCCGAGTATATAACTTCAGTGCAGGTCCTGCATGTATTCCAGAAGACGTTCTTAAGAAAGCACAGTCAGAAATGTTAGACTGGCAGGGCACAGGCATGTCTGTAATGGAAATGTCTCATCGTGGCAAAGCATACATGTCTATCGCAGAAAAAGCCGAAGCAGATCTGCGCGAAATTATGAATATTCCAGAGAACTATAAAGTGCTATTTATGCAAGGTGGAGCAAGTACTCAGTTTGCAGCAGTACCAATAAATCTAATGGGCACTAATCGTAAAGCCGATTATATTTTAACAGGTCAATGGTCTAAAAAAGCGATTGCTGAAGCTAAGCGTTATGGCGATATTAATGTTGCAGCATCAACTGAAGATTCTAAATTTACAACCGTAACTGAGCAATCCGACTGGAATTTAAGCAAAGATGCAGCTTACTTACACTACACTCCAAATGAAACAATCGTTGGTGTTGAGTTTCCTTTCCTGCCTGAAACAGATGTGCCATTAGTTGCCGATATGTCATCTAATATATTATCTAGAGAAATTGATGTTAGTAAGTTTGGCGTAATTTATGCTGGTGCTCAGAAAAATATTGGCTGTGCCGGTTTAACGATTGTTATTGTAAGAGACGATTTAATTGGAAACTGCATTGATGGTATGCCAGCAATGTTAGATTATAAAATTATGGCTGATAATGATTCAATGTATAACACGCCTGCAACATATAGCTGGTATATCGCAGGTCTTGTGTTTGACCGTATAAAGCAAAATGGTGGTATTAAAGCATTAGAAGAAATAAATCGCCGTAAAGCTGCGAAACTTTATGCTGCTATAGATGAATCAGGTTTTTATACAAATCCTGTAGATGTAGATTGTCGATCATTGATGAATGTACCTTTTATTTTAGGTGATTCAGCGCTTGATGGTGCTTTCCTGAAAGGCGCTGAAAAAGAAGGCTTAACTACATTAAAAGGTCATAGATCAGTTGGTGGTATGCGAGCAAGTATATATAACGCTATGCCCGAATCTGGTATAGATTCGCTTGTTGCTTATATGAAGGACTTTGAAAAAAATAACGCTTAGTGATTAAAGGTTCTTGTATCAAATTTATGAAATACAAAATGAGAATTTTACCTGTATTAACAATATTATCTGGATTAAAAATGTCAATAATTATATTGGCAGATAAACAATAGGAATATATATGTTTAATGTCAAAACCTACAATGCAATTTCTCCCCTGGGTTTAGATAAACTAACTGATGAAGGTTATCAGGTAGGTGAAGATTTAAGTGAACCAGATGCAATCATGTTGCGCTCATTTAAAATGCATGATGTACCTGTAGCGAGTTCTGTAAAAGCGATTGGAAGAGCGGGTGCAGGTGTTAATAATATACCTGTTGATAAAATGTCTGAACGTGGCATTGTTGTTTTTAATGCCCCTGGTGCAAATGCTAATGCGGTTAAAGAGTTGGTGATTGCCGGAATGTTAATGGCATGTAGGAATCTTATTCCCGCCTGGAACTACACTACTGAATTAACAGGAACAGATGAAGATGTTACTAAGGCAGTAGAGGCGGGTAAGAAAAAATTTGCAGGCTTTGAATTGCCAGGTAAAACTTTAGGTGTAGTAGGTTTAGGTGCAATTGGTGCACAGGTTGCAAATGCAGCTGATACGCTTGGAATGAAAGTAATTGGCTATGATCCTGGTATCACTGTACAGGCAGCATGGCAGTTATCATCTAATGTTAAACAAATGGATAGTGTTGACGAGCTTTTTCGTGAAGCTGATTTTGTTTCATTTCATGTTCCGCTAATTGATGCTACTCGACATATTTTAAATGCTGAAAGATTAGCGACAATGAAAGATGGTTCTGTAATATTGAATTTTGCCCGAGAGGGAATTGTAGATGACAGTGCGGTTCTTGCAGCAATTAAAGCAGGTAAAATCCATGCTTACGTGAATGATTTTCCTTCAAATGAAGTTAAAGGTCACGAAGGTGTGTTTACGCTGCCACATTTAGGGGCTTCAACAGGTGAGGCTGAAGATAATTGTGCAGTTATGATAGCCGACCAGTTAAAAGATTTTTTAAATAACGGAAATATTAAAAACTCTGTTAACTTTCCTAATATTAAACTGGCTAGACAGGGTAGTTTCAGATTAGCTATTTCAAATTCTAATAGTCCGGATATGTTGGGTAAAATATCTCATGTTTTAGGTAGTTCTAACGTAAATATTCTACATATGGCAAATGAATCACGTAATGAACTTGCTTATACTTTAATAGATGTAGAAAGCAAACCTGATGATGCGGCTATCGATAAAATTCAAGATATCGATGGTGTATTGTCGGTAAGATTAATTTAAAAACTTTGTCATAGAAGTACACGAGTACAAAATTTATATTATT
>Ga0316206_1002723_pt1 | contig 11246 bp, 10 predicted proteins | sample 6monthpyrite_MG_FD_204942 | JGI IMG/M metagenome (GOLD analysis project Ga0316206, IMG submission 204942) | Microbial mat bacterial communities from mineral coupon in-situ incubated in ocean water Damariscotta River, Maine, United States -... | ecosystem: Environmental > Aquatic > Marine >...
CAACATGGGACATTGAGCCCGAAGAGGTGAATGGCTTCGAGCCGTCAACCGAGCGCGATCTACATTTCAGAAGGAGCTAGGTGAACTAGTCCTTGACAGCTATCCGTTTAGAGGTGGCTCCGTACGTTACTACTGCAACAGGACGGCGTCCTTGCCAGTGAGCTGGCAAGGACGACCTAGACCTCGTTAGTCGGGCGTCTGCTTTCCCAACCACATCGCCTCGGAGGAGAGAAGGTAGAAGTCCGGGTACTCATCGGGCGGGAGCCAGATGAACTCGATGTAGGCCTCCCGATCCTCGGTGGCTGGATAGGCGGTCACGGAGTGGATCGGGATGTTGCCCGACTTCTTCAGCTTGAATGGGATCCGCTTCTCTTCGCCCGAAGGAGTCGTCTTGGACTTGGCTGGAAACACGGTGGAGAGTCCCGCGAGGCGGCGCTCCTCGATGACATCACCTGCCGTCTTGAAGAACTGAGCACGAATGCTCCCCTTGGCAATGGTGAGCTCCATTTCGCTGAAACCAGCGTACTTCTCTTCCCAGACCGATTTCGGAACTTGCAGAAGCTCTTGGTAGTCCCCGGGATAGTCATCCCAAGGGAGATGGCCGTAGTTGCTGCTTCCTGTCTCCGGAATCTCGTCAGCAAGCGACGCGTCGGCCTCATCTTCGTGGACTACATCCGCTTCGGGAGCCGGCGATTCGACTTCCAAACGGGCGGGCTCTGCTTGAACGACGGCACGATCAATTGGTTCGAAGCCCTCATCAGCAGCTTGCGCCGTTGGAGATAGAGACCCAGCGGAATTCTCGGGCGAGCCGCCGGTGGCAAGCGAGTAGAGAATTGCGCCTCCCAAGAGACCGAAGCAGAGGACAAGAACGTGAGAACGATTCAAGCGAGCCTCCTAGAGGCAAGGGGCACACCAAAAGCGCGCCCGGAGATAAGGGATCGGATTCGCCCCGCAGGTCACATCGAGATTGTCTTTAGCACCGCAGGCAAACTGAAACGGCGCGGTATAGGTGGTGGCGAGCCCAGGACAGAGTTTGGTCATTGTCCCCAAGTACGTGCAAGGGTCCTGGCAGTCAGGGGAGTTCGTAGCAGTCATTAGATAGGAAACAGAGCACCCGCACGCCTGGGTGTCGTCCACAGAGACCTCCCATTGGGCGGCGCAGTTGTATGGGTTAGCGGGATCGCCGTCCAGAGCCATTGCGGGGTGGAGGGAGGCGCCAACAATGCAGGCGGTTGCGAGAGTCAGTGCAGCGAAACGGGTCCGGGTAGCTTTCATCATTGCGGTGAATCCTCAGGTCGAGGAACGAGAACAATTGTGGGCACCGGAAGTTCGCCGTACGAGCGCGGATTTGAATCTGGTCGACTGCGAGCCCCAGGTGCCGCGAAGATTCTCGCCAGAGTGCCAGAGTGCCAGAGTGCCAGAGTGCCAGAGTGCCAGAGTGCCAGAGTGCCAGAGTGCCAGAGTGCCAGAGATGCGCACAAGTCCTGCCGTAGCAAACGCTTATGCAAGAGAAAATCTTGCCCCTGTAGGGCGGCTGGAAGCATGTCGTTGGGACCGGCGATCCGTTTGGTGACTCAACCAGCCCTCGGCCAACCGTTGAGTGACTCAAGGATCCAGGCAAGCGTGGGCCAAACGCTAAGCTGCGGGTCGGCTCCCTGGCCACGAGTTCAGCGCCCGCACGTTGAAACCCACAGCGCGCGTTTCCCACCAAGCAAGCTCCCGCCCCCTCACCCACACTCCTCCCCATGAAGCTGCTTCCTCTCGCGCTTGTTCTTTTGCCGCTTGCCTCCTGCAACATCGACCAGAGCTCGAACAGCACGGTGAAGCACCCGTTGAGCGCGCGCAAGGGTGACGCGATCGAGGTCCAGCTGCGGCGCGATGCGCTGGGCGCCAAGTCGGGCCTTCCGATTCCGCCGACGGCGGATGTATTTAATGGAGCCGAGGTCTCAATCTCGGGTGAGCTGCGCAAGATCACCAACGCCGGGGTCCTGCTTGAGGTCGATGGCGACGAGGTCTGGGTCCCTTCTGGCAGCATCCTGTTGCTGCAGTTCCCGACCAAAAAGACCAACTCACTGTCCATCTCGAGCCCGCCGCTGTAGGCACGCCCCGAAGGCCTGGCAAAAGGCCGTTTGAAGCGATCTTCGGCCCACTTCCCGTTGAAAGGGGCTACCCTTCCGGGCCATGAAGACCGCCCTCATCTTGCTCGCCGCGCTGGCCATTGGCGCCGCATTCTTTGGTATCCGCGCCTACAACCGCGCGGTCAAGCGCGAGCTCGAACCGAGTCAGGGCACAACCGACACGATCGAAACCGCCCCTATGCCTAGCTTCACCGACCTCTCGAACCAAGAGGCCAAAGACTTCCTTGCCGAGCATCCGGATGCGACGCTCCTCGACGTGCGCACGCCGCCCGAATGCGCCGGCGGCATCATCGAAGGCGCCATGCTGATCCCGATGCAAGCGCTGCAAGGCCGCGAGGGCGAGATCCCAGACGGCCCGGTGCTGGTCTACTGCGCCGTCGGCGCGCGCTCGGCGGCCGTCGCCGATTACCTCGTGCAGCTCGGCCGCACAGACGTCTACAACCTTGACGGTGGCATCATGGGCTGGGACGGGCCCACCGTGCGCCCGTAGGCACGCCACGATCGTATGAGGAAGATCCTGGCCAAGGCGATCGAGCTCTTCGGCCGCTCGCCGCGCGGGCCACTCGTGGGCGTGGACCTTGTCGCCGTCCGCCAGACGACCTTTAACCTGTGGCTCGTCAACGTCGCGGCCGGCATGCTGATCACCGGCAGCCAGCTGCAGTTCATGCCCGAAGGCGGAGGTCCGAAGCTGTGGATCTACGCCACGCTAGCCCTGATCTCGACCGTGGCGCTCTTGAGCGTCCCGCCCGGCATCGTCGCGATGCTGACGATCAAGCCGCTTGCGCGCCTCGGCATTCTGCGCGTGACGCACGGGCTGATGTGGACGATGTTCCTGGTCCTCTTGTTCGTCGACAAGAGCATCTACAACCTGTTCCGCTACCACTTCAGCTCGCAGGTCTGGGACCTGTTCTACACACGCGGGTCGGAAGACGCGGTGCACCTTGGCTGGCAGGTCTGGTCGGCGATTCTGACCGGCTGGCTCTTGGCTTCGGGCGTGCAGATCGTGATCTGGAACAAGCTGATGGTGCGCGCGCGACGCGACCCCGAGACCCTGCCGCACCTGTTCTTGCGGCCCGGCATGTTGTGGTGCGCCGTGATCGTCTCGGCCTTCTTCCTAGAGAAGATGATCTACGCGCAGGCGGACATCGAGCGCAACAAGGACGTCACCGAGCTCGCGAAACTGTTCCCGCTGTACCCGCGCCTGCCGGTGTCCGAGTGGGCGCACGAGATGCTGGGCGTCGAGGTCACCGAGCGCGCCGAGCGGCTCGAGTTCGACAGCCTGAAGCTGGACTACCCGAAGGTGATGCCCGACATCGATCCGGATGGGCCGCGACCCAACATCTTGATCCTGGCAATCGACTGCTGGCGCGCGGACATGCTGAACGCGACCAACACGCCTGAGCTGACCGAGTACGCGAAGGACAGCCGCGTCTTTGCCGATCACATCTCGACCGGCAACGCCACGCGCTTTGGTGTCTTTGGGATGCTGTACGGTCTGTACGGGCCGTATTGGTTCCCGGTGTTGCGCGAGAAGCGCTCGCCGGTCCTCGTGGATACGCTGCTCGATCTCGACTACGACATCGAGATCTTCTCGAGCGCATCGGCGAACTACCCGGAGCTGCGCTCGACCGCCTGGGCGCGCTTCCCCGAGCGCGTGCACGACGACCACGATGCCGAAGAGCCTTGGCGCCGCGACGAGCTGGCCGCCGAAGAGCTGGAGGCCTGGTGGCAGAAGCGCCTCGACGACAAAGACGAGCGCCCGTTCTTCTCGTTCATCCTTTTGGATGCGCCCCATCAGAAGTACAGCCACCCGCCGGGCGAGGCGCCCTTCCAGCCTTCCGCGCCCGACTTGAACTACCTGTTCATGTCCGCGTCCGGGAAGGGCCCGGGCCCAGAAGAGCGCATCGCGATCAAGAACCGCTACCAGAACGCGGTGCTGCATGCCGACCACGTCGCCGCTGGGCTGCTGGCGAAGTTGGCCGAGCTCGAGCTCGACAAAAACACCATCGTCGTGGTCACCGGCGATCACGGGGAAGAGTTCTGGGAGACGGGCCTGTTCGGGCACACCTCTAGCTTCTCCCCGCCGCAGGTGCGCGTGCCTCTCATCATGCGCGGGCCGGGCATCTTGCCGGGCGTCGAGACCACGCCGACCAGCCACCTGGACATGCCTTCGACGTTGCTCGAGCTCCTTGGAGCCGACCCGACTCAACGCGGATTGTGGTGCCTTGGGGACAACTTGCTTGAGTCGCACAGCCCGAATCGCCAACGGGTGGTTTCGGGGTGGGACAAGCTGGGGCTGTGGGTTCCGGACGGCATCCTCGAGGTCCCTTTGGACGGCGACTTCACCAGCTTCGACATCCAGTTGTACACGTACGAGTGGGAGCATGTGCTGGGCGATGAAGAGACGATTCAGCGCTACACGCGCTCGTTGCGGCGGCTCGCGGAGGGCTGCAACCGCTTCCGCGCCGAGGGCACTGGGACCTCGACGAACCCGCTGCGCTAGTCGCATCTGTTAAGAAGTCTTGAAACGGAGCTTTGCCTCCACTGTAGGCCTTGCCGGGATCGCCTCGGAAGGGGATAATGCCGCCGGATCATTTCGGCCCTCACCCATGCCCTCTTCCGGCACCTCATTTATGGCACACAATCGCCTGCTGCCCAGTTTGCTCCTCGCCTCCCTGCCCCTTGTCGGGCTTACCGCTTGCGGTTCCAGCGATCCGGCGCCCACCACGCCAGGTGCGACCGAGGCGGCCGAGGAAGGCGCAGCCGCCGGCGAGACCGCCACGGAAGAGGGAAACGCTGCTCCCGCTGCCGCGAAGGAAGAGGTCGTCAAGCTCGCCGAGATCCCCACGGTGCGCTACGCATGGGATCCGAAAGCTGGCGACGAGACCGTGCCCGCCAGCATGGGCGGCCCCGGCTTCACCGGCGAGGGCTGGACGACCAACATGGAGTTCCCCGCCTTGGGCTCCGCGAAGGCGATCAAGGGCGGCACGATGCGCCGCTACATCCCCGACTGGCCGGCCACCTTGCGTCAGCACGGGACCGGCTGGAACTCGTCGCTGAACTACCAGGTCGCGGCCCTCTGCTACGAGAGCCTGCTGACGATCCACCCGACCACAACCGAATACATCCCGGCGCTTGCATCGCACTGGAAGATCTCCGACGACAAAGAGACCTACTCGTTCCGGATCAACCCGAAGGCGCGCTGGAACGATGGCTCGGAGGTCACCGCCGATGACGTCGTGGCGAGCTGGAAGCTGCGCATGGATCCCCTGTGCCTCGACCCGTCCAGCATGGGCACCTACGGCAAGCTCGACGAGCCCAAGGCGATCAGCAAGTACATCGTCGAGGTGCACTGCAACACGCCCAACTGGCGCAACTTCCTGTACTTCAGCGGGATGGGCATCTTCCCGGCGAACGAGGTCTCGATCCCCGGCGACGAGTACCTGGACAAGTTCCAGAACGCGTACACAAAGAACTCGGGCCCGTACATCGTGAAAGGGGACGGCATCAACCTGGGTGTCTCGCTCGACATCACGCGCCGCAAGGATTGGTGGGACATCGAGAACCCAGCCTGGATCGGCGTGAACAACATCGACACGTATCACTACGACGTTGTGATGGACTTCCAGCTGGCCTTCGAGAAGATTAAGAAGGGCGAGATCGACTACATGCTGGTGCCCCGCGCGCAGTGGTGGGCCGAGGACATCCCCGCGCTCGACACCGTCAAGCGCGGCCTCTTGGTCCCTTGCAAGTACTACACGGATGCCCCCATCGGGACGAGCGGTGTGGCGATCAACACGCAGCGCGCGCCACTGAACGATTTGCGCATGCGCAAGGCACTCCAGCTCCTGTACAACCGCCCGCAGTTCATCGAGAAGCTGTACTTCAACGAGTACGAGCCGCTGACCAGCTACTTCCAGGGCGGCACGTATCAGAACCCTGACAACAAGCTGTTCCCCTACGATCCCTTCGGTGCGGTCGAACTCTTGACGGAGATGGGCTGGACCGAGAAGGACTCCGACGGCTACCGGATCAAAGACGGCAAGCGTTTGGGTTTCAAGATGACCTACGCGTCCAAGGCCTCCGAGCCGAACCTCACGATCTATCAAGAGGACTGCAAGGCGGCCGGCATCAAGCTGGACCTGTCGCTCGAGACGCCGGCGACACGCTGGAAGAACATGATCTCGAAGCGCTACGACTTGACGAGCACGGCCTGGGGTGGGCTTTCGATCCCGAACCCCGAGACCAGCTTCCACAGCATGTATGCGAACGAGCTGGACAACAACAACGTCACGGCCTTCTCGAACAAGGAAGTCGACGCGCTGTGCGGCAAGTACGACGAAGAGTACGACGTTCAGGCGCGCAAAGAGATCATCCGCGAGATCGACGGCATCATCTACAATGAGATGCCCTACGTGCTCGGCTGGTACAACCCCGCGCAGCGCCTCCTGTACTGGAACAAGTTTAGCCAGCCAGTCTGGGGCGGCACGAAGACCGCTGACTACGACTCACTTCTGTACACGTGGTGGGTCGATCCCGCGAAAGAGGCCAAGCTCTCAGCCGGCATGGCCGACCCCGAGGCCACGATGGATCCCGGCCCGCGTGAAAACCGCTACTGGCAGATCTGGAACCAGCAACACTAAGCGCCAAGCCCACCACTTCTTCTCATGGGTGCCTACTTCGCGCGGCGATTCTTGCTGCTCATCCCGACCTTTCTCGGGATCACGTTCCTTGTTTTCTCGGTGACTCGATTCGTGCCCGGCGGGCCGATCGACCAGATGATCATGCAAATGCAGGCGTCTGGCACCGAGGGCGGCAGCAGTGGTGGCGGCGGAGGCGGCCAAGCCTCGTCCGTCGAGATCGCGCCCGAGGCGATGCAGGCACTCGAGGAACACTTCAACCTCGATAAGCCGTTCTTCGTGGCCTACGGCTACTGGCTGTGGGACGTTCTGCACTTCGACCTAGGGGTGTCGTACAAGTACAACGAACCCGTGATCGACACGATCACAAGCCGCTTCCCAGTCAGCATCTACTTCGGCTTGATCGGGTTCCTGTTGGCCTACTTGGTCTGCATCCCACTGGGGGTCATGAAGGCGGTGAAGCACGGCTCTGTGTTCGACTTCGGGTCGAGCGCAATTGTGTTCATGGGCTACTCGATCCCCGGCTTCGCGCTGGGGGCCTTGCTACTTGTCCTCTTCGGCGGCGGAAGCTTCTGGAACGTAGTCCCACTTGGCGGCTTCCGCGATCCCCAGTGGGCCACGTTCTCGATGTGGCACAAGATCACCGACCAGTTGCACCACACGATCCTGCCGGTCTTGTCCTACGCCGTGGGCTCGTTCGCGACGCTGACGGTCTTGATGAAGAACTCGTTGATGGAGAACCTTGGCCAAGACTACGTCCGCACGGCGTTCGCCAAGGGCCTGTCCGAGAAGCGCGTGATCTTCGGGCACACGCTGCGTAACTCCCTGATCCCAATCACGACGGGCTTAGGCTCGGCGATCGGCCTCGTCATGGCGGGCAGTTACCTGATCGAGAAGGTCTTCAACATCAACGGCATCGGCTACCTCGGCTACACCTCGATCATCGAGCGCGACTACGCAGTCGTCCTCGGCATCCTGGTCATCAACACACTCCTGGTGCTGGTCGGCAACATCCTCTCCGACGTCCTCTACGTGCTGGTCGATCCTCGGATCCGCTTTAGCTGAGCCTTCCCCCCCATCATGAAGAAGTCGAAGAGCCCCGACCGCCCCCTGTCGGTCATGCGCCGCCGCTGGCGCAAGTTCCGCACGATGAAGCGTGGCTGGTACAGCTTTATCCTGCTGATCGTTGCCTACGTGCTGAGCTTCGCGAGCCCGCTCTTGATCAACAACACCGCGTTGATCGTCAAGCATGACGGCGAGCTGCGCTTCCCCGTGTTCGCGAACCACATCGAGGCAATCGATCTCGGCCAACGCCGCATCGGTGAGGCCAACTACCGCAACCTCAAGGTGCAGTACGAGGAGGCGAACGAGGGCGACTGGGTCCTGATGCCGCTCTACCCGTACGGCCCGGTCGAGAGCCTGCTGTCGGATGACTCCTTCATCGGTCAGCGTCCGCCAACGGCGCCCGATGGGCTGCACTGGATGGGCACCGACGACCGCGGCCGCGATGTCTTTGCGCGCCTGGTCTACGGCTTTCAAATCTCGATCACCTTTGGTCTGAGCCTCGTTCTGATCTCGTACCTGATCGGCACGATCATCGGCGCGACGTTTGGCTTCTTCGGCGGCAAGGTCGACATGCTTGGCCTGCGCCTCGTTGAGATCTGGGCCTCGATGCCGTTCCTGTACACGGTGATCATCATCAGCTCGATCGTCGTCCCCAAGGCGCCCCTCCTCGTCGCCTTGTTGGCCGCGTTCAGCTGGGTCGGCATCACCTTCTACGTGCGCGGCGAGTTCCTGCGCGAGAAGGCCAAGGACTACGTCGCGGCCGCGATCGCGATCGGCGAGCCCAACCACCGCATCATGTTCCGGCACATCCTGCCGAACGCGCTGACGCCGGTGATCTCGTTCGCCCCATTTGCGATCGTCGGCGGCATCTCGGCGCTGGTCTCGCTGGACTTCCTGGGCTTCGGCCTGCAGCCGCCAGCGCCGTCGTGGGGCGAGCTCGTCAGCCAAGGCCTCGGCCACATCACCGACTGGCATCTCATCGTCTTCCCCCTCAGCGCGCTCTTCATCACGCTGTTGATGATCGTCTTCATTGGCGAAGCCATCCGCGAAGCCTTCGACCCCAAGGTCTTCTCCCGCCTCCGCTAATCCAATGGAACAGAAGACCCCCCTGCTCGAGGTCAAGGACCTCCACACCTACTTCGACATCGAAGGCCAGAAGGCCTGGGCCACCGCCGGCGTCAGCTTCAACGTCTTCCCCGGCGAGTTCCTTGGCATCGTCGGCGAGTCCGGCTCGGGCAAGTCCGTGACCTCCCTGTCGCTGATGCGTCTGATCCCCGACCCTCCGGGTCACATCGATTCGGGCTCGGTCATGTTCGAGGGCAAGGACCTCCTACAGCTGCCGCTCGATGAGATGCGCAAGATCCGCGGCCGCAAGATCGCCATGATCTTCCAAGAGCCCATGACCTCGCTGAACCCGGTCCTCACGATCGGCAAGCAGGTGATGGAGTCCGTCTTGCTTCACGAGGACATCTCGAAGGATGAGGCCCAAAAGCGCGCCATCCACGTCCTGACCGAGGTCGGCATCCCCGACCCCGAGAAGCGCCTGAAGGACTACCCCCACCAGTTCTCGGGCGGCATGCGCCAGCGCGTCATGATCGCCATGGCGCTCATCTGCCGTCCCAAGCTCCTGATCGCGGACGAGCCCACAACCGCGCTCGACGTCACGATCCAAGCGCAAATCCTCGAGCTGATCCAGGGCCTGCAGGAAGAGGCCAAGGACAACGCCACGATCCTGATCACCCACGACCTTGCGGTCGTCGCCGAGACGTGTGACCGGGTGATCGTGATGTACGGCGGCAAAATTCAAGAGACCGCGCCGACGAACCTGCTGTTCAAGAACCCATCGCACCCATACACACGTGGGCTGATGGGTTCGATCCCGAACGAGGACTCGAAGGGCAAGAAGCTGTACGCGATCCCGGGCAACGTGCCCAGCATCATGGACTTCCCCGAGGGGTGCCGCTTTTGCAACCGCTGCGAAGACGTCATGGACATCTGCCGCACAAAGGAACCCGAACTGGTCGAGATCGCGCCTGGCCACGAGCTGCGCTGCCACCTGTCCGACAACATGGTGGCCTCCACCAACGGAGGCGAGGCATGAGCTCCGCAAACTCCCAGCCGCCCCTGCTCGACATCGTCGACCTGTCCGTCCACTTCCCGATCTACGGCGGGGTGCTGCGGCACAAGGTCGCTACGGTGAAGGCCGTGGATGGCATCTCGATGCAGATCCGCCATGGCGAGTCCGTGGGCCTCGTTGGCGAGTCCGGCTCGGGCAAGACCACCGTCGGCCGTGCCATCTGCAACTTGCACAAGGCGATGAGCCCCGAGGTCGAGCTTGGCGGGCAGATCCAGTTTGACTCGAGCCAAGGCCTCGTTGATGTGAACGGGATCTCCCGCAAGGAGATGCTGCCCCACCGCGCGGACATCCAGATGATCTTCCAGGATCCGTTCTCGTCGCTGAACCCGCGCATGACGGTCCAGCAGATCGTCGAGGGTCCTCTGGTGATCCACAAGCCCGAGATGACGACCGACCAGCGCCACGAGCTTGTCGCCGGCCTGCTCGACCGCGTGGGCCTGCAGCCAAAGTACGCCGAGCGCTACCCCCACGAGTTCTCCGGCGGCCAGCGCCAGCGCATCGGCATCGCCCGCTCGCTCGCTACGCGCCCGAAGCTGATCATCGCCGACGAGCCCGTCAGCGCACTCGACGTGTCGGTCCAGGCCCAGGTCATCAACCTGATGGAAGAGCTCCAAGAAGAGTTCGGCCTGACCTACCTGTTCATCGCCCACGACCTCTCGATCGTCTACCACATGGCTGACCGCATCGCCGTGATGTACCTCGGCAGTCTGGTCGAGTACGGCACCGCCGAAGAGGTCTACAAGAACCCCAAGCACCCCTACTCCAAGGCGCTGATCTCGGCCGTCCCGCGCCCCGACCCCGAGCGCAAGCGCGCGGGCCGCACGATCCTCAAGGGCGACATCCCGACGCCGCTCGCGAAGCCCTCCGGCTGCGGCTTCCGCACGCGCTGCCCGATCGCGAAACCCGAGTGCGCGAAAGACGTGCCCCAGATGCGCGACACCGGCGGAGGCCACTTGGTCGCCTGCCCGTTCGCCGACTAGTGTTGACCCCGGCTTTGCGGGGTCAACCACTGCCGATGCAGCGGACGGCCATTCGGCCGCCGCTGATCGCCAGCCGCTCGTCGCCAGCGGTTAGCCGCCAGCAGTTAGCCGCCAGCAGTTAGCCGCCAGCAGTTAGCCGCCAGCTGCTCGCCGCCAGCCGCTCGTTGCCAGGCGCTCGCCGCCAGGCGCTCGCCGCCAGGCGCTGATCGCCAGCCGCTCGTCGCCAGCAGTTAGCGTGAATACGGTGCCAGGCACGATTCACCCTCTAAGGGAAGGGGCGCTTGGC
>Ga0316206_1002724_pt1 | contig 11245 bp, 10 predicted proteins | sample 6monthpyrite_MG_FD_204942 | JGI IMG/M metagenome (GOLD analysis project Ga0316206, IMG submission 204942) | Microbial mat bacterial communities from mineral coupon in-situ incubated in ocean water Damariscotta River, Maine, United States -... | ecosystem: Environmental > Aquatic > Marine >...
GGTTCTACTTTTACTCCGGCTATATCTTAAACCAATAAACAAACTGACAGGTTGAAACATGAAATCCTTCAAGATAATTACGTTTTAAATTAGCTAGCTGAGTAAGTTTACCTTACGGTTTTAGCGTATTGCGCTGGCTAGCAGATAAATATACTCAAAAAAGACCGATAGTTTAGCATAACTAAGTTATTCGCCATTCTTTAAAATGTAACGGTTGTTAACTGCTGTATATATTTGGCACATTGCTCTGCATTACCTTGAAACACAATGCGCGCCTGCTTTTGGCTCAGTTGGTAGCGATACATAGGATCGTAATAATCACGCAACAACGGCACTAGCCAATTTACATGTTGCTGTATTTTGTTACTCGCCAATGCGTGCTCAAGTGCTTTTTGCAAATCGAAATATCGAGCATTTCCAAGGCGTTTACGGATCTTAATCAAACCTTGCTGTAAATACTGTGCAAACGCAAGTTTGCCTTGTGTGAGTCCGTCACGTAAACAAAACTGTTGCTGCATTTGCACCACGTACTCATGAAATAATCGTGCTAATCTATAGTCAAACGGCTGCTCAACTACCACAACGTTTGCCTGCTGCATAGCTTGCACTAAATTAACGGGTAAATGTACCGAGCCAATTAGCCGGCCTTCATCTTCTAATACTATTGGTTGTGCTCTTGAGGTAAATTGTCGCTGCAAATATTGCTCAGCAATACTATTTTCAAAATTTATTTGGGTGGCAACCGGCGTTAGCCAGGCACCAAAACTAGAACCTCGATGCTGTGCTGCTCGTTCTAAATCTAGGCTGTTTGAATAGTGCCTCAATAATTCAGTTTTACCTGACCCCGTACAACCAGCAAGCAGATATAACGGATGCTGCGTGAGCTGTTCTAGTTCATTAATTAAAAAATTACGTAGCGCTTTATAACCACCGTGCACCAAAGGCACATTAACGCCAGCATCGGCTAACCACTGTTGTACCGTGTGTGAACGCAGCCCGCCGCGAAAGCAATACAACACGCCATTAGGATGGTTACGCATAAATGCAAGCCAGCGTTCCACTCGTTGCTGTTTGGTAAGCCCCGAGACTAACTGATGGCCAAGTGCAATTGCCGCTTGTTGACCTTGCTGCTTATAACAAGTGCCGACTAGTTCGCGTTCTTTATCGTTCATCAAACCAATATTAGTCGCATGTGAAAACGCCCCGCGGGTAAATTCAATCGGTGCGCGTAAATCAAGCAAGGGTGTTTGAGCTGTAAACAAATCTCGATAATTATCTATCACCTGCTTCATGCTAATACTTCAATCACGGCACTATTTGACTGCTTATTTACGGCGATCAACTCACCTATCGGCTGCAGCGCCAAGCCTTGTTGCAAAGCATATTGTTCGAACTGGGTTTGCGCACTCGGTGCTACTGCCAGTAATAAGCCACCACTGGTTTGAGGATCACACAAAATCGCTTTTTGAAAATTCGTCAATGCAGAAATATGTTGCCCATAACTATCGAAATTGCGCTGACAACCACCAGGAATACAGCCTTGTTCAATATAATAATTAACTGCTTCAAATTTAGGAATGGCATCAAACTGCAAACGTGCCGCTAGCTCACTACCTTGACACATTTCTAATAAATGCCCCAACAAGGCAAAACCGGTCACATCGGTCATCGCATGAACGTCTTCAAGTTCAGCAAACACCATACCGGCACTATTCAATGTTTTCATAGTATCGGGAGCTAACTGCGCATGTTCGGCTAATAATTTTTGCTGTTTTTCTGCGGTGGTTAAAATACCTATGCCAAGCGGCTTAGTTAAGTACAATAAATCTCCCACTTGTGCTTGGTTATTTTGCTTTATTTTATCGGTTGCAATCAAACCGGTAACCGCTAACCCAAAAATAGGCTCAGGGGCGTCAATTGAATGACCACCAGCCAGTGGAATACCAGCGGCTAAGCAAGTAGTACGCGCACCATCCAGCACTTGTTGGGCAACATCGGCAGATAACTGATTGATCGGCCAGCCTAAAATTGCAATTGCCATAATGGGTTTTCCGCCCATCGCATAAACATCACTAATCGCATTACACGCGGCAATTTGGCCAAAGTCGTTGGCATCATCAACAATCGGCATAAAAAAATCCGTAGTAGAAATCACCGCTTGGCCATTACCAATATCAAAAACTGCGGCATCATCTTTACTTTGGTTGCCCACCAATAGCTGTGGAAAATCGGGTAACACTAGTGAGCTTTGCAACATGGTTTCTAACACTGCTGGCGATATTTTACAACCACAGCCAGCGCCATGTGAATATTGGCTTAACCTAACTTTGTCCATCAATACTAACTCAATGTTTAATCATGATAATTGCTAATCATTTTGCAGCTTTTGCTCTGCAGAGTACACAAAAAAAACCAGCAGGATGAGTGCTGGCTGTTGTTAGAGGCTAATTATCGAGAATTACATATTCGGATAATTAGGACCACCTGCCCCCTCTGGCGCTACCCAAGTAATGTTTTGGCTGGGATCTTTAATATCGCAAGTTTTACAATGAATACAATTTTGCGCATTGATCACAAATTTATTACCGTCTTCGGTTTTTTCTACTTCATAAACGCCCGCAGGACAATAACGCTGTGCCGGTTCATCCCATTTTACTAAATTCACGTCAATCGGAATTGAGCTATTGGCTAGTTTTAAATGACACGGCTGCACTTCTTCGTGGTTAGTGTTAGATAAAAATACCGAGGAAAGTTTGTCAAAACTTAACTTTCCATCCGGTTTTGCATAATTAATTACCGGTGCTTCGCTAGCAAGTATTAATTGTTCATGATCGTTACGATCGTCTTTAAAATTGAATGGTAATTTGCCACCAAAAAAGTTTTGATCCACTGTGTTATACACGCCGCCCCAGAACATGCCAAATTTATGCATTGCTGGGCCAAAATTACGGGTATTATATAATTCTTCATATAACCATGACGCTTTATATTTCTCAGTATATGCAACCAGATCTTTGCCACCTTCATCACCGCTAGTAATAGCGTCAAAAATAGCTTCTGCGGCTAACATGCCTGATTTCATCGCGGTATGATTGCCTTTAATTTTAGCAAAGTTAATGGTGCCAGCATCACATCCCACCAACAAACCACCAGGCATAGTTAATTTAGGCAGCGAGTTAAAACCACCTTTAGCCATAGCTCTAGCGCCGTAAGCAACGCGTTTACCGCCTTGAAGGTATTGGCTAATTTTTGGATGATGTTTATATCGCTGAAATTCATCGAATGGACTTAAATGCGGATTGCTATAATTTAAATCGATGATCAAACCAACAAATACTTGGTTATTTTCCGCGTGATACAAGTATCCACCACCACCAGTATGCTTATCTAATGGCCAACCGGCACTGTGAACTACTTTACCTAATTGATGTTTGGCCGGATCAATATCCCAAATTTCTTTAAAGCCAATACCATAATGTTGTGGCGAACTATCGGCGTCTAACTTGAATTTTTCAATTAACTGCTTACCTAAATGGCCGCGACAACCTTCAGCGAATACCGTATATTTTGCCTTTAGTTCCATGCCCGGCATAAACGAATCTTTTGGCTTACCGTCTTTATCTAACCCCATGTCACCAGTAATAATGCCACCTACGCTACCATCATCATTGTAAATAAGCTCTTGTGCAGCAAAACCGGGGAAAATTTCAACGCCTAGTTGTTCTGCTTGTGTTGCTAACCAACGGCAGACATTACCCATACTAACAATGTAATTACCATGATTATGCATTGTTTTTGGCACACTGATATTGGGTAATTTAATCCCATCTTGCTCAGACGTTAATAAATAAATATCATCGCCGGTAACTTGAGTATTTAACGGCGCCCCCATATTTTGCCATTCTGGAAATAACTCAGTTAATGCTCTCGGTTCGAAAACTGCACCAGATAAAATATGCGCACCAACTTCTGAGCCTTTCTCTACGACACAAACCATTAACTCTTGCTGTTTTTCTTGTGCCAATTGCATCAACTTACATGCTGTGGCTAAGCCTGCTGGACCAGCACCAACGATCACGACATCAAATTCCATCGATTCTCGTTCCATGTTATTCCCCCTAATTTTTGTATTTGGATATATGAATTCAAACGCTTGTTTGATATTATCATTTATTATATAGGTAAATTTCGAATAAATACTATCCTATTAGAGAGGATTTATTCGAAAATCGGCATTTTGATCCACTAACACGTAAGTTTTCGCAAGAACCGATTGACCTTAACGTAAACTGTGAGTAGGCTTTTCAGCCATTACTCCAATAATAAGTTAACAACAAAATAATGCACTGCATTATGTTAACATAAATCTAAACTGACAAGCACACTCAGAGGCTAACATGAAAGTATTAGTACCGATCAAACGTGTTATTGACTATAACGTCAAAGTTCGCGTAAAAGCAGACAACACCAATGTTGATCTTGCAAATGTAAAAATGGCAATCAACCCTTTTTGTGAAATTGCTATCGAAGAAGCGGTTCGTTTGAAAGAAGCCGGCGTAGCCACAGAAATTATTGCCGTGTCAATCGGAGACAAATCTTGCCAAGAACAACTACGCACCGCGTTAGCGCTAGGTGCTGATCGTGCGATTCAAATTGAAACAGAGCAAGTGCTTGACTCATTAAATATTGCTAAGTTATTGAAAAAGGTTGTAGATGAAGAGCAACCAAAATTGATCATTTTAGGCAAACAAGCCATTGATACCGATAACAATCAAACAGGCCAAATGCTTGCCGCATTAACCAATATGCCACAAGGCACATATGCTTCAAAAGTAACCATTGATGGCGACAAAGTTCAAGTAACGCGTGAAGTTGATGGCGGCTTACAAACCGTATCTTTATCATTGCCAGCCATTGTTACCACCGATCTACGTTTGAACGAACCTCGCTATGCTTCGTTACCCAATATTATGAAAGCTAAACGTAAACCGCTTGAGGTCAAAGCTGCTGCTGATTTTGGCATTGATTTAACCCCTCGCACTACGTTAATCAAAGTAACTCCACCCGCCACGCGCCAAGCCGGTGTAATTGTTGAAAACGTTGAACAATTAATTGAAAAATTGAAAAATGAAGCGAAGGTGATCTCATGAGCATTTTAGTATACGTTGAACACGATAAAGGCCAACTAAAAGCCGAAACGCTAAAAACCGTTGCCGCTGCCCAAGCAATGGGGGGTTCCATCGATTTATTAATCGCTGGTGAAAACTGCCAAGAATTAGCTGAACAAGCAGCAAAAATTAACGGTATCAATAAAGTATTGGTAGCTGATAACGCAGTTTATGCTCATCAACTGGCCGAAAATGTCAGTTTGTTAGTAAGCAAATTGGCCGAAAACTACAGCCATATTGTTGCAACCGCATTAACTACTGGTAAAAATTTCATGCCACGCGTTGCTGCATTATTAGATGTTGCACAAATATCTGAAATCATTGGCGTTGAAAGTGCAGACACCTTTGTTCGCCCTATTTATGCTGGTAACGCTATTGCCACAGTGCAAAGCTTAGATAGTAAGAAAGTGATCACCGTGCGTGCCACCGCTTTTGATGCTGTTGCCTGCGATGGTAATGCGGAAATAATTACATTAGATGATGTAACCGATGCTGGTACATCTAGTTTTGTTAGTGATGAATTAACCAAATCCGAACGTCCTGACTTAGGTGCTGCACGCGTAGTTATTTCAGGTGGACGTGGTATGCAAAATGGTGAAAACTTCAAATTATTAGAAGGTATTGCCGATAAATTAGGTGCTGCTATTGGCGCCTCGCGTGCAGCTGTGGATGCGGGTTTTGTACCAAACGATATGCAAGTCGGTCAAACCGGTAAAATTGTTGCGCCAGATTTATACATTGCAGTGGGTATTAGCGGTGCCATTCAGCATTTAGCCGGAATGAAAGATTCAAAAATTATAGTCGCTATTAATAAAGATGCCGAAGCACCTATTTTCCAAGTTGCTGATTACGGCTTAGTTGCTGATCTATTTGATGCTTTACCTGAGTTAGAAAATAAACTGTAAAATTACTTCAATCCAAATTAATTTTATATACAATAAAACCACTCTTGTAGTGGTTTTATTTTGTCAAATTTTAGAGTAAAACATAATGAAAAAATCCTTTTCTAGCTTGGGCGAATTAAGTGGTTTACTTGGTAAAGAAATTGATGCACCTGTAAAAACAGCAGTTACCATTGAAAGTAGCGAATTAGTGTATTCCACTGACGTTGGCCGAATAAAACCTTCATCAAAACAGACAGTGCTAACACCAAACGATGGCTTTGCTAAAATACGTCGTGAAACAAAAGGACGTAAAGGGAAAGGTGTCATTACTATTTCTGGCTTAGGCTTAACAACCGAACAATTAAAAACACTCGCCAGTAAAATTAAAAAATCCTGCGGTGCAGGGGGGAGTGTGGTAGGTGAAACTATTGAAGTACAAGGCGATAAACGAGAGGCAATCGCCAAATTATTGGAGCAAGCCGGTTTTAAAATAAAATTTATTGGGGGTTAGTTTAACCAATACCGTGCTGTTTTAACTTCATCGCAATTTTGTTATGTGATACCGACAAACGTTGTGCTAATTTGCGCGTTGTTGGATATAACGGGTAAAGCTGTTGTAATAATGAACGTTCAAACTGAGCCTGTGCCGTTGACCAGTCGGTGATTTCATTTGTATTTAAACCTGATTTATTAGTTTGATGTTCATTGACGATGTTTAAAACATTATCAATATCTAGCTTAGTGATCTGCGCATGATCAAGTAAGGCTACCACTCGAAATAAACAATTCTGTAATTCACGAATATTACCTGGCCAAGAATAATTGAGCAAACTTGTTAATGCCGTTTCGGTTAAACTCGGCGTTTGGCAATTTGTTTGTAACGCTGCCTGTTGAATAAAATATTGGCTTAATTCACTAATATCCTCAATACGTTGCCTCAGTGAGGGTAAATCTAACGTTAAAACATTTAAGCGGTAGAATAAATCATCTCTAAATTGTTGATGTTTAACGTTAGTATTTAAATTTTGATGTGTCGCGCTAATAATACGTACATCCGCAGTCAATTCACGAGTACCACCTACTCGTCGAAATTTAAAATCTTGTAAAAAGCGTAATAACTTGGCTTGCAAGTAAGTCGACATTTCCGCAATTTCATCTAAAAATACCGTGCCACCACTCGCTAACTCTAATAGACCCGGTTTACCGCCGCGTTGCGCGCCAGTAAAAGCGCCAGCCGCATAACCAAACAATTCACTTTCTAGTAAGTTTTCTGGCAGCGCGGCACAGTTTATCGCTAGAAATGGTGCCGCAGCGCGCGAGCTGGCTTCATGCAAAGCCCGAGCAAACAATTCTTTGCCGGTACCAGTTTCACCTAATATCAACACCGGTAACATCAACTGCGCAAAACGTCGAGTTTTCGTTTTCAATTGTTTGATTTGTATTGATTGACCGATGATATTTTCCAGTTGTTGTTCACCACGGGCTTGCATCAGGGAAATTTGTCGGCCTAAATTTCGCATTGTGCGCAGCACAACTACCGCACCATTAACCTGTTTACCGTCAATAACTGGAGTAATATCAGCAATATAATTTTGTTCAGCAATCGTCAATTCAACAGAACTGGCATTACCCGATAAATTCAATAATATATTTTTGCTGCTTAATATTTCAAAATTTTGGCCAACAATCGATACTGTAGCACTCGACAACATACTTTGAGCTGCCTCATTTGCTGCCAATATTATGCCTTGTTGATCAATATCAATAATTGCATCAGGCACTTTCGCTAATAATGCTGTTAGATGCTTCGCCTTTCGCTCACTCGGTAATAAATCGATAGTACGGCAATTGTTCACACCTTCAATATTTTCGATCAATCGCTTGATCGCCGTGAATTGATACTGCCCTGCCTCTAAATGCACATAGGTTACGCCAGTTTCAATTTCAACCGCCTTAATATTCCATTGTTGGGCAGCAAAAGTGGCAAGAATTTCATAGCCAATACCGATCCGATCGGTTGATTTAATTTCAATACGCATTAGATACTCATTAAGTTGTCACAATTTTATGACAGTAATAAAATTATGACACTTTAAAACTATAGCGTAAAGTAGTGATTAACTAGGCTGAAGTAAAAAATTACAGTTTATGTTGAATTAACTTGTCATCATTTTATTACAAATATAAACGAATTAAAATTATCTCATTGTAATACATGAATATTTTTAATTGGCTAAATAATTGCTTGATATACGTAGACAATAAAATAACAGAGATAAATATGAGTCATAGCAAGCATATAGAAACCCAAGCCATTCATGCCGGTCGCATTAACGATGAACAATTTGGTTCATTAGCCACTCCATTGTATCAAACCTCTACCTTTGTTTTTGAGAATGCTGAACAAGGCGCAAGACGCTTTGCTGGCGAAGAGGCTGGCTATATTTATTCTCGTTTAGGTAATCCCACAACACGGCAACTTGAACAACGAGTTGCTGCAATGGAAGGCATGGAAGATGCAGCTGCTACCGCGACTGGTATGGGGGCTGTATCTGGCGCATTAATGACTTTTTTACAAGCTGGCGATCATTTGATTTCTTCTAAAGCGGTGTATGGTTGCTCATTTGCGTTAATGAGTCATCTGCTCACTAAATTTGGTGTTGAAGTAACCTTTGTTGATATGACAGAGCCAGAAAATATTAGCGCGGCGATCAAGCCAAATACTAAAATGATCTTTTTAGAAACACCAATCAACCCCAATATGGTCGTTTTAGATTTAGCGACAATCGGTAATATAGCGCAACAACATAAATTAATTTCAGTGGTTGATAATACCTTCCTCACACCCGTATTACAGCAACCAGCAAAATTTGGCTTTGATTTAATCGTGCATAGCGCGACTAAATATTTAAACGGACATGGTGATGTAGTCGCAGGAATTATTTGCGGTAACACTGAGATGATCAACCAAATAAAAATGACCGTATTAAAAGATATCGGTGCAACTATGAGCCCACATGATGCATGGCTAATTTTACGCGGTATCAAAACTTTACCAATTCGAATGGAACGCCACTGCGCTAATGCCCAGAAAGTTGCTGAGTTTTTAGAGCAACATAATAAAATAGCCAATGTTTATTATCCTGGATTAAAAAGTCATTCTGGTTACAAGTTTATTGGTACTCAAATGCAAGCTGCCGGTGGAGTAATCGCCTTTGAAATAAAAGGTAATATTGAAGATGGTGCGGCATTTATTAACCGTATGCAGCTGTTCTCAATTGCGGTGAGTTTAGGCGATGCAGAATCGTTAATTCAACATCCTGCATCTATGACTCATTCTCCTTACAGTCCAGAAGAACGTTTAGAAGCGGGTATTAGTGATGGTTTGATCCGTATTTCAGTTGGTTTAGAAAATGCTGACGATCTAATCGATGACTTAAGTCAATCACTTGCTCAAATCTAATTTCGTCTAACTCTCACAAGTAAGTTCGATTGTCGAATTTACTTGTGATTAAGCTATTTTGATTGAATTATCAAACTTGATTTAAATTTGCTAGTGCAGGCAATAATTTAGCTTTCAAGCGTTCAATCTGCTCATCGCTATATTGCACTGCCGGCTGTTTACCCCAAATCGGCTCTGGCCAACAAATATCCGTTTGATAACGCACCACGTGATGCACATGTAATTGTGAGCAAACATTACCTATAGCAGCAATATTCAGTTTATCACCAGTAAAAAATTGCATTAATAACTCCGCTAAAAAGCTAGATTCATTAAGCAGTTGTTGCTGCTGCTGCCAATCTAACTGATATATTTCACTAGTATCAGCTACACGAGGTACTAGGATAAACCAAGGAAATTGACTATCATTTGCCAATAATAAAGTCGATAGTGGCAATTGGGCCAATTCAATACTGCTATCACTCAGTTTAGGATGTAAGGTAAAGGTTGATTCCATAATTAAGCCTTTAGATATAAATAATGTGTAAAATATCAGGCTTACCAAGGAATTGATAATGTTTTTCTAACGTTTATTTCTTCGACCGCGACCTCTGGCTTTTTTCTTCGCTTCACGTGCGGCTATTTTTTGTAGGTCTAATTCAGCAAAATAATGTTGCTCACCTTCTATCATTTCAGGAGTTTCAAATGTGATGGCGCCTAATGTCTTATCCCGTATCTCATTAATTAAAATTTCAGACGCTTTATGAAAATCAACCAAACCACCACTTTTAACACAGCCGCGTTTTCGACCTAACAATTCAATAAATTCAACATCTTGCTCTGGTAATTCAGCTAAACCATAACGAGCTTTTAATAATTCAGGATACGCAATCAGTAAATATTCTGCTGCAAAACAGGCAATGTCATCATGATCAAATGCCGTGTCTTTTACCGCGCTAGTCACTGCCAAACGATAACCACTATTTTCATTAACTATTTTTGGCCACAACATGCCCGGCGTATCATACAGATAAAGCCCCTCTTCTAAACGAATGCGTTGTTGCCCTTTAGTAACCGCGGGTTCATTACCAACTTTAGCTTTCGCCTTACCAACTAAAGTATTAATGAGGGTCGACTTTCCTACGTTTGGAATACCCATGATCATCGCATTGATCTGTTTACCAGTTTCATTTTTATTGGGCGCAAGTTTTCTAATTAGAGCTGGAATGGTACTAGCGGCAGCAGAATTTTCAGTAGTCAATGCAATGGCTTTAACATTATGTTGTGCCTCAAAATATTTCAACCAACGCTCAGTTAATTGTGGATCGGCTAAATCGTATTTGTTTAAAATTTTAATCAGTGGCTTCTCACCACGGATTTCGGTAATCATTGGGTTTTCACTACTAAACGGAATACGCGCATCGCACACTTCTATTACCACATCAATTTGCGGTAATATTTCTTTGATCTCTTTTTGAGCCTTATGCATATGCCCAGGGTACCAATTAATAGCCATAATAAATTTATTTTACTCTGAATGAATAATGAATTGTAACAAGCTAACTTGTAAGTTACAGCAAATGAAATGTAAATATTAAAGCAGTATTACTGTTTTCCAACACATAGCAAAAAGCCCGCGATAAAGCGGGCTTTTAAATTAGGCGTCTAGCGATGTCCTACTCTCACATGGGAACTCCCACACTACCATCGGCGCAGTTGCGTTTCACTTCTGAGTTCGGCATGGAGTCAGG
>Ga0316206_1002725_pt1 | contig 11242 bp, 10 predicted proteins | sample 6monthpyrite_MG_FD_204942 | JGI IMG/M metagenome (GOLD analysis project Ga0316206, IMG submission 204942) | Microbial mat bacterial communities from mineral coupon in-situ incubated in ocean water Damariscotta River, Maine, United States -... | ecosystem: Environmental > Aquatic > Marine >...
GCGTGCCGGTGCCAGATACCGGATCGATGGGCTGAATCGTCGGTCTGCCATTGTCGCTTTGTGGCACAACGGGCACCAGACCACGCGGGCTGAACGAGGCCCAGATTGCCTCGGAATGGCCATTGACCCAGCCAACCACGTGAAAGCCAATCAGCGCCACCTGGACGGGTTCGAACTCCGGGTCGGCGGGCACCTGGATGGTTGGCACACCGTTGACTTTAGCGGTCACAACCTTGGGCACCATCGCCTGTCGGGTATAGGCGCCGGGAATCGTGAACGAGTCATCGACGATGGCCCAGGCGGCCTTGAATTCGATATTGCCGATGTCGAAGGTCGCGTCGGGATCTTCGGTTTGCAACCCTTCGGCGGTGAACCAGTTGTCATCGCGAATCTGGTCGTACATCTGCGGGTTCACATACTGGCTATAATACACCGCACGCTTGTTTTGCGCGATCAGAATGCCCGAAGTGCCGGCCTGCGCGATCGCATCAATCGGATGATCGGTCTTGCCGGGGCGCAATTTCAGCGTCACGGCGCCTTGCGCGGTGTTGGGGGCAGTATAGGATTGGTCGATCACCTGCTCCAGCGTCGGAAAGCTTTCGAATCGGGGGGTGCCGTCAGTGTCTTCCATCGACCATAAAAACGCGTTCCACGACCATGTGTGAAAATCACACAAGCTGTTGAACTTGCTGTTTTCGGCCAGAATTTTAGGGTCGGGGATGCCATTGCTGATCCAGGCCGAAGGGATGTCACAAGCACCTTGCGCATGGCTTGCGGTTGTCGTTGCAGCCAACAGTGGAAGCGCGGCGATCACCGAACACAGAAGCCATGATTTGAGCGGAGATTTTATCAACATTTTGATTTTCCTATAAAATTTCGAAGATACTCAAAAAGAGAAAGCAACTAATGTCGCACAAAAAGGAGAGTGCAGCCGGAGTTAATCAACTACCAGTGACTCTATAATAGCGGTATCTGCCGCGTCTATTTAAATCTTATGCGATAGTCACGCAGGCGACACTGATGACGTTCCGGGGTGAAAAAACCCAGCAATCAGACCGCGGTATCACGAATTCGCAGCCCGGTGCTGTCGAACAGAAAACTGTCCGCCTTGTCGAATTCCAGCGTGATCTTGGCATCTGGCGCGATGTCATACTGGCCAAACTGGCGCACGGTGATGTTTTCGCCGATGCCGATATCGGCCAGCACATTGGTATCGCCGCCCAGCTTTTCAACATGGACCACACGACCGGAAATCGGCCCGCCGTCGGCAAACCGCAGATATTCCGGACGGATGCCCACCATATGGCCCGTTTCACCGGCCAGCATCTCTGCCGGGATGAAATTCATCGCCGGTGCCCCCAGGAACCCGGCGACAAACTGATTTGCCGGGTCGTTGTACAACTCCATCGGTGATCCGACCTGCTCAACCCGCCCGTCGCGCAGCACAACAATCTTGTCGGCCAACGTCATCGCCTCAATCTGATCATGGGTCACATAGATCATCGAGCCCGCAAGCTGGCGATGCAGATTGGCGATCTCTAGCCGGGTGTTCATCCGCAGCGCCGCGTCGAGGTTTGACAGCGGCTCGTCGAACAAAAACAACTTGGGCTCGCGGACAATCGCCCGGCCAATAGCCACCCGCTGACGCTGCCCGCCCGACAACTCTGACGGGCGACGTTCCAGGTAATCGTCCAGCGACAACATCCCGCTGGCCTTGGCGATGCGCCCGTCAATCTCTGCCTTGGACTGACCTTGCTGTTTTAGCGCCAGCGCCATGTTTCCACGCACCGTCAGATGCGGGTAAAGCGCGTAAGACTGGAACACCATCGCAATGCCGCGCTTGGCGGGGGGCGTGTCATTTACCTGTTCGCCTTCAATCTCGACGCTGCCGCTGGTGGCATCTTCCAGCCCGGCAATCACCCGCAACAAGGTGGATTTACCGCAGCCCGACGGGCCGACAAACACGACGAATTCGCCTTGTTCCACGTCCAGGTTGACGTTTTTCAGCACCTCGACGGCGCCAAAGGATTTGCAGACGTTGGTCAGAGTCAGGGCGGTCATACGGTCTGATCCTTGAATGAAATGGGGGTGCCGGTGCGGATGCTTTCATCCGCCGCCAGACAAATGGCCAGGCTCTGCACCGCGTCCGACATGTGGCGCGTCAGGTCGATATTCTCGGTTATGGCGCGCAGCACATAGGCCTGTTCGGCGTCGCATAATTCCTGATGCCCAGGCTCATCGGCGAAATCCACCAGCCGGTCAGGGCCGCCTGTGGGATGGATGCGCAGTTGGCCGACCTTGGTGTGGCCCTCAACCGTGCTTGACCCCGGATCATCCGCCGACACAATCGACACCGCGCCATTCGGCGACACGACATCCTTTACGAAATAGGCGGTTTCCGACATCATCGGCCCCCAACCGGCCTCGTACCAACCGACAGAGCCGTCATCGAACACCACCTGAAACTGGCCGTAGTTATACATATCCTCGGCGATCTCATCGCTCAGACGTAGCCCCATACCGTTCACCCGAACCGGTTGAGCGTCGGTGATCTGGCACATCACATCGACATAATGCACGCCGCAATCGACAATCGGCGAGGTGGTGCGCATCAACGCCTTATGCGTCTCCCATTCGGCCCCGGTGCTTTGCTGGTTCAGGTTCAGGCGAAACACAAAGGGCCCGCCCATATCGCGCGCTTCGGCAATCAGGCGTATCCAACTGGGGTGATGGCGCAGGATATAACCGACCACCAGTTTGCGGCTCAGCGCCGTCGCGCAATCCACCACGCGCTGTGCATCCGCCACTGTTGTCGCCAGCGGTTTCTCGACAAACACATGCGCACCTGCCTGCATTGCCGCCACGGCGAAATCGGCGTGACTGTCGGAATAGGTGGCGATCACCACCAGATCAGGTTTGGTTGCGGCCAGCGCGGTCGGGTAATCCGAAAACACCGGATAACCCTGCAACTCTGGCCGGTCCGTCTCGCCAGACCGATTCACCAGCCCGACAATCTGCGCGTCCGCGTGGTGGTGATGCGCCAACGCATGGCTCATCCCCATATTGCCCAACCCGGCAATCAACACCCTCATTTCACCGCCCCCGATGTGATGCCCCGGATCAACTGACGAGAGAAGATCGCGTAAAGGATCATCACCGGCAGGATCGCCATGCTCAGCGCCGATAAAACCGCGTTCCAGTCGGTCACGAACTGCCCGATAAACACCTGCGATCCCAATGTCAGCGTCTTGGTTTCCTCGGCGGGCGCCAGGATCAGCGGGAACCACAGATCGTTCCAGATCGGGATCATGTTGAATACCGCTACCGTCGCCATCGCTGGCCGCACCAGCGGCAGCACCAGACGGAAAAAGATGGTGTATTCTGACAGCCCGTCGATCCGCCCGGCGTTCTTCAGATCATCGCTGACCTGCCGCATGAACTCTGACAGAATGAACACCGCCAACGGCAACCCCTGCGCGGTGTACACCAGGATCAGCGCCCAAAGCGTGTTCACCAGCCCGGTCGACACCATCAATTCCAAGATCGCCACGGTGCCAATCCGGATCGGAATCATGATCCCCAGCGCCAGATATAACCCCATCAGTGTGTTGCCCTTGAACCGGTATTCCGCCAGCGCAAAGGCCGCCATTGCCCCAAACAGCAGCACAAAGAACAGCGAGGCCACCGTCACGATCATCGAGTTCTGGAAGTAGCCGAAGAAATCGCCCTGCTTCATCACCGTCTGATAGCCGATAAGGCTGAAACTATCCGCATCCGGCAACGCCAAAGGCTCGCGGAAAATCGCCTTTCGCGTTTTGAAACTGTTGATCAGGATCACAAACACCGGGAACAGCGCGATCAACACATACGTCAGCAAAATCGCGTGGCTCGCGAAAACGTTGAACGGATTTCTGCGGGCCTTGTTCATGACGTTCCCCTAAAACTGATACCGACGCATGCGCGTCTGGATGCCGAACAGGTATAGACACACCCCGATCAGGATGATCACAAACATCCCCGTCGCAATCGCGCTGCCCATATGCGGGTCACCCAGCTGCAGCTGAAAACCAAAGAACGTGCGGTACATGAAGGTGCCTAGGATGTCGGTGCTGAAATCAGGCCCCGCCAGCGCGCCCTGCGCCGCATAGATAAGGTCAAACGCGTTGAAATTGCCCACGAAGGTCAGGATTGAAATGATGCCGATAGAGGGCAGGATCAGCGGCAGCTTGATCTTCCAGAACGCGCTGGCCCCGGTGATGCCATCAACCTCTCCGGCTTCCAGCACCTCTTCGGGAATTGACAGCAGCGCGGCGTAAATCAGCATCATCGGGATACCTACGAACTGCCACACCGAAATAAGCGCCAATGTCGTCAGCGCGTATTCTTCTTTGCCCAGCCAAGGCGCGAACAAAGACTTTAGCCCCACCGCATCCAACATGCCCGGCGCGATACCCCAGATCGGTGACAGGATCAGTTTCCATGCGAAGCCGACGATAACAAAACTCAGGATGGTAGGCACAAATATGGCCGACCGATACAGCGCGGCAAATCGCAGGCTGGGATGGCTGAGGATCGCGGCCAGCAGGATGCCGATAGGGTTCTGCACCAGCATATGAATAACGAAAAACCAGAAATTATTGCCCAGCGCATTCCAGAAACTGTCTGACCAATGAGGATTGCCAAACAGGGTGCGAAAATTGTCGAGTCCGGTGAACACCCGCACCTGATCGACCTCGGAATAAAGCGCCAGCCGCAGCGTGTTGAAGAGCGGAAAGATCATGATCGCGGTGTAAACCAGCACCGCTGGTGCCAGAAATACGACGATATGCCAGCGGAAAGGGCGCCTTGTTGCCATCGAGTCTCTCCTTCTCTGCGGTTCGGGTCTTGAAGTTTCTTTCGGATGCCTCCGCCGGAGGCTCCCGCAGTCTCAATCGGCGGGCCGCTTGCGGTCACAAGCGGCCCGCAATCATATTACATTTGCGGTTTGTACCAGCTGGCAAGGCCTTCTTGCAGCTTGGCGCCCAGTTCCTCGGGGGTCGAGGTGCCTTTGATGGCGGCAGCGGATGCGCCCCAGGTCTCGTTCTCAAGGTTTGGTGTGCCGCGTGACAGGATCTGGTAGGTCGAGCGGATGGTCGAGTTGCACTCGCTCCGCCAGCTTACGAATTCCTGCGCCAGCGGGTCGTCCATTGCGATCTCGTGGTTGGACAACGAGAAGAAGCCGGGCAGCGCGTTGGCGTAGATCGACGCGAACTCTGACGTGCCCATCCAATCAAGGAAGGTGCGCGCAGCCTCGGTATTCGGGCTTGCCGCGTTCAGGCCCATCGCGATGTCGGTGTGATCCGAGATATAACACTCATCCCCCGCATTCTGCACTGGTGGCTTGAAGGCACCCATTTCGAAATCGACAAGCCCGTTAAAGCCCGAAATCTCCCACGATCCTGCGGGATAAATCGCCGCGCGGCCCAGGGTAAAGATGTTCTGACTGTCGGGGTAGGTCTGTGCCTCATATCCGTCGCCCAGATAATCGGCCCATTTCGCCAGCGTCGCGTAGGGCGCAACCCAGGCCTCATCCGTCAGTTTTTGCGTCCCCGTGATCAGCGCCAACCGACCCTCTTCGCCCTTCCAATAGTTCGGGCCGATGTTGTTATACCCCATGGTGGCGGCTTCCCACTGGTCGTTGGTGCCCATCGCCATTGGGGTGTAGGTGCCGTCCGCCTTGATCTTGTCCAGCGCCGCAAAGAAATCGGCCTCTGTCACCGGCACGTCGATACCCAGCTCTGCAAAGGCGTCTTTGTTGTAGATGAACCCGTGGATCACCGAGGCCATCGGCACGCAGAAACTGGCCGCGCCATCGTCGGTTTGCCAGGCGGATTTCGCCACGTCAGAAAAGTTGGCCATTCCGCCCAAATCGGACAGGTCAGTCAGATGCCCGGCCTCATACAAAGCCAACGAGGCGTCGAACGGGCGGCAGGTGATCAGGTCACCGGCGCTGCCTGCGTCAAGTTTCGAGTTGAGCACCGCATTGTATTCCGCCGGGGCAGAGGGGGTGAACTTGACCTTGATGTCCGGGTTCGCGGCCTCAAACGTCGGGATGATCTTGTCCTGCCACAGGGTCAGGTCGTCATTGCGCCAGCTTTCGATGGTCAGCGTGGTTTCGGCAAAGGCGCCACCGGTCAGAGCGGTGGCCGCCAATAGCGTTGCGACGAGTGTCTTGGTTTTCATTTCAAGCTCCCTTAATTGCTTTATGTTTCCGGCTTCACGGACCGGCATGGTAAGCCCGCCAATGCGGCGCGCAAGTTTCCATTCGTTTGTTTCAACAGCAGTTCGCCTGCAGCCACATCCCCGGCGCCTTCCGCCAGCAGAACCGCCAGCTTGACCGACCCGCGTGCGAAGGCAAGGCAATCTCTGGCGCGCGCGGCATCGACGTCTGCGATCTGGCAAATCATAGCCGCCGCCCGCAGGCGCAGCTTGTCATTATCGGCCACCAGATTGACCATCAGCCCATCATAGACATGGCCCAATCGCACGCCCATCAGCGTCGACATCATGTTCAACGCGACCTTTTGTGCCGTGCCCGCGCCCATCCGGGTCGACCCGGCAATCATTTCAGGGGGGGTGGCCAGGCAAATCGCAACATCTGCATGCTGAAACATCGCCGCGCCTTGGTTGTTGGCAATGCAAATCACTGCGGCGCCACGCTCTTTTGCCATCCGCGCCACCGCCATTGGGTAGGCGGTGCCGCCAGAGGCGCTCAGCGCGATCACGGTGTCCTTTGCAAAAATACTCTGCGCGGCGCGCATACCATCTTCGGCGTCATCCTCGCTGGCGCCGGGCATGCTGGTATCCACCGGCAAACCGCCCGCCATCAGGATGCCCACCTGCTCGGTCGCGATGCCGTAGGTCCCGCCAAGCTCGGCCGCATCCGCCAGCGCCATCAGGCCTGACGACCCGGCCGCTGCATAGATCAACCGCCCGCCAGCCTCAATGGTACGCTGCATCAACTCTGCGGCTTTCGCCAAATCGGGAAGGGCGCCGTCCAGCGCCATCAGCGCATCTTTCTGGCCTTGCAGGAGCGACAGCAAGACATCGCCGTCAGGCCGGGTATCCAGCCCAATTGCCTGCGCGTGCTGTGCTTCTGTCAATGGCGCTGCCATGTGATTCCCCCCAAAGGATCATCAATAACAATACCTTTATAATACCTTTTGTCTACCACTTTCTGAAATCCCCCTAAAATTGCCAATTCGACTGTAAAAACGGCCACCTTTCCCCAGAAACCCTCTTTCTTTCGCATTAAAGGTATCATATAGGTATTATATGACCCATCCCGACTCTGCAAATCTGATCGCAGTCGATGGCGGCGGCACCAGCTGTCGGATCGCTCTGTTGTGGCGGGGCGTGCGGCACGACGCGCAGACCGGCGCGGCCAATGCCTCGACCAATCTTGATGGCACCGTTTCGATGATCGCCAAAGGGTTGGCTCGGGTCGCCACCGACGCCGGACTGCAGGTGGCCCAAATCGCCGGTCTGCCTGCCTATCTTGGTCTCGCCGGTGTGTTGTCACAGCGCGTTGCGGATCAGGTGGCCAACGGCTTGCCTTTGCAAAACGCCCATGTGGCCGATGATCGCGAATCCGCCTTGGTGGGCGCGTTGGGCGATTCGGATGGCGCGATTGCCAGCATCGGAACCGGGTCCTTCCTGGGGCGTCAAAACAATGGGCGGGCCCTGCTGATCGGCGGCTACGGGCTGAAACTGGGGGATGAGGCATCGGGCGCCTGGTTGGGCCGTGGCCTGCTGGGTCGCATCCTGCAGGGCGCTGACGGGCTTGCCCCGCATAGCCCCCTGAGCGACCGGATATTCGCGGATTTCACCCAAAACACCGCCGAAATAGTCGATTTTTCCTTGCGTGCCACGCCGCAGGACTATGGCCGGTTCGCCCCCGATATCGCCGCAGCGGCCCGTGACGGCGACGCCATCGCCACAGATCTGATGCATATGGGCGCCGATTATATCACCCGTGGCCTTGCCGCGCTAAACTGGCAGCCTGATATGCCGCTGGCGCTGCTGGGCGGGGTCGCCAACAGCTATTTGCCGTTCCTGCCCGCCGATGTCGCCGGGTCGGTGATCGCCGCCAAAGGCAGCGCGCTTGACGGCGCCCTGCGGTTGGCCGCGCGCCTGGGGTCGCAGGCATGAGCATCGCCGACTTCCTCAACCCTGATCTCTGGATGAACGCCGGCAGCGGTCCGCGCTATGTGCGCCTGCGACGCCGAATAGAGGACGGAATTCGCACTGGCGCCCTTGCCCCCAACGCGCCCTTGCCCGCCGAACGTGAAATCGCCACCCTGACCGGCCTCAGCCGTGTCACCGTGCGCAAGGCGATGCAGGAAATGGTCGACAAGGGCATCATTCTGCAGCGTCAGGGATCGGGCAGTTTTGTCGCCGACACTGCACCCCGGGTCGAACAATCGCTGTCGCTGCTGACATCATTCACCGAGGATATGACCCGCCGGGGATTCGTGTCAGACTCTAAATGGTTGGAACGTGGGCTGTTCATGGCCTCGCCCGAAGAGGTGGTCGCGCTTGCGCTGGCCTCGGGCGATTCCGTGGCCCGCATTGCCCGGCTGCGCACCGCCGATGACCGCCCCATGGCGATCGAGCGCGCCTCGCTGCCGCCCGATATCCTGCCCAACCCGCTGCTGGTCACCCGCTCGTTGTACGAGGTGCTTGACGCCAGCGGCCACCGCCCTGTGCGCGCCATCCAGAAAATCTCGGCCATCGCGCTGGGTGAGGATGACGCCAATCTGCTGGGTGTGGCGCAGGGCGCTGCCGGTCTGCGGATAGAGCGTACGTCTTACCTGCCCGGTGGGCGGGTCGTTGAATTTACCCGATCAATTTACCGGGGCGATGCCTATGACTTTGTGGCAGAGCTTCGCCTAGCGCCGCGATAGGACCGATATGCCAAACCACACCAGCCAGATGCACCGGGAAATCTGTGAAATTCCCCATGCCGTTGACCGCCTGCTGACCGGCGGTCTGCCCGCCATCAAGGATGCCGCCGCCGCAGTGCGCGCGCTTGACCCTGCGCTTGGTATCACCATCGCGCGTGGCTCGTCCGATCATGTCTGCACCTATCTGAAATACTGCGCCGAGCTGCTGTTGGGTCTGCCTGTCTGTTCGGTTGGCCCCTCTGTCGCGTCGATCTACAAGGCCCCGTTGCGGCTGGATCGCAGCGTTTCCATTGCTGTGTCGCAATCCGGGCAAAGCCCCGACATCGTGGAAATGGCCCGCGCCGCGCGGCGTGATGGCGCGCTGAGCGTGGCGTTGACCAACAACCCTGACTCGCCGCTGGGGGCTGTCAGCGCCCATACCATCGACATTCAGGCCGGGCCCGAACGCAGCGTCGCGGCCACAAAAACCTTTGTCTCTTCTGCGGTTGCCGGGCTGTTGCTGCTGGCCGAATGGCGTCAGGACAGCGACTTGTTGGCCGCCATCCACAACTTGCCCGACGCCCTGGATGCCGCCACCCGCTGTGATTGGCCAGAGGTACGCGCGGCGATTTCGCCGGGACGCTCGCTGTTCACCCTTGGGCGCGGCCCGGTCTGGGCGATCAGCAACGAGGCGGCACTGAAGTTCAAGGAAACCTGCCAGATCCACGCCGAAAGCTATTCCTCGGCAGAGGTGCTGCACGGCCCGGTGTCTATCGTCGATGAGGGCTTTCCGGTGCTCTGTTTCGCCGCCGGTGATGCCGCAGAATCGTCCGTTACCGAAATTGCTGACCAGCTGGCCGACAAGGGCGCGCGGGTGTTTGTGACCTCTGGCAAGGCGCAAAAGGCCACTGCCATCGCCCATCAACGCACCGGCCATCCGCTGGCCGACCCGCTTTGCCTGATCGTGTCGTTCTATGCCATGGTTGAGCAGGTCTCGCTGTCGCTGGGCATCGACCCTGACGCCCCCCGCCATTTGCGCAAAGTCACGGAAACCACATGAGCGACCTGACCGCCTATATCGCTGCATCGGTGTTTGACGGCGCGCGGATGCACGACCGTGCTGCCCTGCTGGTGTGCGGCGCCCGGGCCGAAGGTGTCGTGGCGCAGGCCGACATACCCGCCGATACGGCGATCACTGATCTGGGCGAGGGCCTCCTTTCGCCGGGCTATGTCGACCTGCAGGTCAATGGTGGCGGCGGGGTGATGTTCAACGACGATCCCTCGGTCGCGACCCTTGCCACGATGGCGCAGGCCCATGCCGGCATCGGCGCCACCTCGATTCTGCCAACCCTGATCACCGACACGCCGGATCAGTCGCGCGCCGCCATCGACGCCGTGGACTTCGCCATCGCTGCGGGAACCCCCGGCATCATCGGCCTGCATCTCGAGGGTCCGCATCTGTCGCAGGCCCGCAAAGGCGCCCATGACCCGGCACTGATCCGCCCGATGGGTGACGCCGACGTGCAGATGTTGCTGGACGCCGCGCGCCGCCTGCCGATTCTGATGATGACCCTGGCACCCGAGAGTGTGACGACCGACCAAATCCGCGCGCTGACCAACGCTGGCGTGATCCTGTCGCTGGGGCATTCTGACGCCAGCTTTGCCGCCTGCTTGGCGGCGGCCAAGGCGGGGGTGACCTGCGTTACCCATCTGTTCAATGCCATGAGCCAATTGACCAACCGCGAACCCGGCCTGGTCGGCGCCGCGCTGGCGCTCGGGGGGCTGTCGGCGGGGATGATCGCCGATACGATCCATGTGCACCCGCAAACCATGGCCACCGCTTTGCGCGCCAAACAGGGGCCGGGGCGGATTTATCTGGTCAGCGACGCGATGGCGACCGCCGGGTCCGATATAGAGGGGTTCACGCTGAACGACCGCTGGATCGCCCGCGAGGGCGACAGGCTGACCCTGGCGGATGGTACTTTGGCCGGCGCGCATCTGGAATTGACCAACGCCCTGCGCAATATCGTCGACGCCACCGGCACGCCGTTGGATCAGGCTCTGGAAATGGCCACCTCTGTGCCCGCAGGCGTGATCGGCAAACCCGAAACTTTGGGCTGCCTGCACCCGGGCGCGCAGGCGGATTTCGTGCATCTTAGCGCGGAAATGACCCTGACACGGGTCTGGCAGGGCGGCGCCGAGCAAACCGGCTGATCCTTTAACCTCGCTTCGCCAAAACCCGGCACGACCTCAGGCAGACCGCGCGGTCTGGCCCCACCCGATCATCTGCGCCCGCACCTCGGCCGCCGGGACGGCGG
>Ga0316206_1002726_pt1 | contig 11238 bp, 11 predicted proteins | sample 6monthpyrite_MG_FD_204942 | JGI IMG/M metagenome (GOLD analysis project Ga0316206, IMG submission 204942) | Microbial mat bacterial communities from mineral coupon in-situ incubated in ocean water Damariscotta River, Maine, United States -... | ecosystem: Environmental > Aquatic > Marine >...
ATGTTTTGGAATAGTGAGTTCCAGCAAGCCGTTTTTAAAGGATGTTTTTACTTTAGTGTCATCAACCTGAGTTGGCAGGTGAACAGAGCGATAAATTTCACTGGTTCGGATTTCCTGTTTCAGGTAATCACCTTTTTCCTCTTTTTGTTCCTCTTTACTGTTGGCTTTAATGAGTAATCGATTATCGGTTATAGATATTTCAATATCTTTTTTATCAATACCAGGTAGCTCAGCTTTAACCAGAATATCTTTATCACGTTCAATCACATCCATTTTTGGGATGTCATTAAATGAGACAGGGAAACCGAGGTCGGACTTTTCATCATGATGAAATGGGTTGTGCCATAAATGGTTGAACATATTTTCAATACGATGTTCAAGGTTAGTAAAGGCATCCAGATAACCATGGTTTTCATTGTTGGAGCTTTTTGAGAGGTCTTTCTTGGTTTGCATGATTAAATCCTCCAAACTGATTTGTTGTTCACTCAATTGAATCATAATGCTCAGGTCAATCATTGATTATGATCAAGTGTATAGACAACTGATAATTGAATTTATTTGTTCAGTAAAAGTATGCTTTATTAGCGGTGTATCATTACTTTAATTTATAAAAACCAATTGAAATTACTGATTGAAATTATGCGCAGTGATATGATGTTTACATTGCATTTAGGAGTGTTGAGAGATGATTGAAATACGCCGTAGTGATGAGCGTGGTATCGCAGATCACGGTTGGTTAAAAAGTCGTCATACTTTTTCTTTTGCGAATTATTACGACCCGGCTCATATGGGCGTGTCACAACTTCGTGTAATAAATGATGATGTAGTGGCACCAGGCAGAGGTTTTGGTACACATTCTCATCAGGATATGGAAATCATCAGCTATGTTAAAAAAGGCCAGATCCAGCATAAAGACAGTGAAGGAAATGTCAGTGTGTTACCGGCCGGTGAGTTCCAGCTAATGAGCGCAGGCACTGGTATTAGTCACAGTGAATACAATCCTTCGCTTGAAGAAACACTTGAGTTTTTGCAAATATGGATCATACCAAATAAAGTTGGTGTTAAACCAGCATACCAGCAAAAGCAGTTCGACAGAAAGTCGGGATTAAATTTAATTGTATCTCCCGATGCCAGAGACCATAGTTTTCTGATTCATCAGGATGTTTGTTTATATCATTTGCTATTAAAGGGCAGTGAAATCGCGATTTTAAACAGCAAAAATAATCGGCTTGTGTTTGTGCATTTAATTAAAGGTGAGTTGACTATTGTCGATACAACGTTGTTTCCAGGGGATGGTGCAATTATTTCCGAATCAGAGTTAATTGAATTTATTTCAGTCTCAGAAAATACAGAAGCACTGGTATTTGATCTGCCATAATATGATGACAGATCAAATTGAAAAAGAAATTTTCTGTCCATACTGTGGAGAAGCTATCACGGTATTTATTGATGGTTCTATCGAATATCAAGAGTACATTGAAGACTGTCAGGTTTGCTGCCGGCCTATAGTATTAAAAGTAAGTGTTGATCTTGACGACGTGAATATTCAGGTATTTCATGAAAATGAATGATGTGAATAAATATGTTTGATAATCCTGCAGACTTTTATTATCAGGCAAACCTCATTGCCAAAATTAACTTTGCAACCGATCGATTTATTTATTTTTTAACTTGTTAGAAAATAAATATGATCATGACTCAGTGAAAATAGCTCACTGGTTTCGTAAGAGTAATAAGGTTTTAAATACTTCGATATTTTACGCGGATGAAGTGCGAACACTGGCAAGCAGGTCACAGCAGTCGACGCAAGAGATTCAGTCTGTGATTGAGAAATTGCAGGCTCAGGCTGCTGAAGCTGTTCAGGTAATGGAACACAGTAAGGCTCAGACAAAAATTAGTGTTGAGCATGCGCAAGAAGCGGGAAAATCTTTAGATGTAATTAGCAGTTCAGTTTCGGATATTAGTGATATGAATATTCACATTGCTACTGCAGCTGAGGAACAAAGTGCAGTGACGGAAGAAATAAATTCAAATATTGTTAACATCAGTCAGGTTGCTGAAACAAGTTCTGAGGGGGCAGCACAAATCAGTTCGGCTACAAATGAACTGAATATCCTGGCCTTGGAATTACAGAGCTTAGTGGCTCGCTTTAAACTCTGAAGTTATGTAAACGCTATCTGATATTGCCACTTAGCTTAATTGGTGAGTGGCATGTTGCTTACCTCGATTTTCATCAACGCCAAATAATAAGATTAAACCACCAATAAAAAACAGCAATGTTATTAATAAACTTGTACGGTGATCACCGTCAGTTATTTTATTGAGTAATCCGTAGCTAATCGGTCCGATGATAGCTGCAAACTTTACGCACAATCCCCATAAACCATAATACTCTCCGTAATGTCCGGGAGGGCTAAATAAACCAATTAATGCACGGCTACCCGATTGAGATGCACCGAGTGCAATTCCAATCAAGTTGGCAGCAATCCAGAACATGATTACATCTTCACTGTACCAGGCAATGATAATTGCAATGCACCAGATAATTAATGTCAGTATTAATGTTTTTACTGAACCGAGTTTATCCTGCAGATGACCAAAACCAAATGCGCCAATAGCAGCCGTTATGTTAACCACACCAATTAGCATGATGTTTTGTTTGGTGTCGAAGCCCATGACCTGTTCCGCATAAACGGCAGCCAGTACAATAACGATATAAATACCACCGTGGAAACAGGTCAGTGAAATCATAAATCGTTTTAAATCGGGAAAATGCTTCAGGTTGGTAAACGTGGTTTTGAGTTCACTATAAGTGTTTCGAATAATCTGGTTTGTTGCTGTATCAGCAGGTTTCCCGCGTTCTTTTAACCAGATGAAAGTTGGTAATGCTGAAATTAAAAAACACACTGAAACAATGAGCATGGTGATTGGTATAAATTGCTCAGGTAATTTTCCGGCGGCTTCTGCATGGTTGATATAAACAAGACATAATGCCAGAGTTAATAGGCCGCCCATAAATCCCAGGGCCCAGCCATAACCGGATAAGCGACCGATGTTCTCTTGCGTGGTTAGCTCTGGTAAGAATGCAGCAATCAGGTTTTCACCTGTGGCAAACATATAATATGACAGTATTAATAACACCATTGCCAGCCAGGTGTCACCGGCCTGCGGGATAGCCAGTAAAGCCGTGAATGTAATGCAACCTATTGAGCTAGCAAATAACAGCCGTTTACGAACTGCATAAAGATCTGCAATGGCGCCAATAACAGGTGCACTAAATAGTATCAGGAAATTGCCGATAGCTATGGCAAGAGTCCATAACAGGGTTGCGCTGCCTGAGTCAAAACCACCTGACATGGCAATGCCGGAAACAAACCAGGTATTAAATATGGCTGTTAATACAACAGTGGCATAACCTGAGTTTGCAAAGTCATACATGGCCCAGGAAATTTTTTCACGTAGTAAGCTGTTCTTGTTATCCATGTGAGAACTTTGTAACATCAGCGAAAGAAAAGCAACCAGTGATTCAGGAAATGGCGATAACACTAGAGTATTATGCTAAAAAAATATAAAAACAAACTGATCATTTTATTGTTGCTCATCGCTCTGGGTTTTATTTTGCAGCTTTCAGGGTTGTTGGAACCTCATCGTCTCATTTTATATGCACGTGAATATGCGGATGCCTGGTGGTTGATTATTTTGCTGGTTGTCTTGCAGGTGGTTTTATTTACCTTTGCACTGGCTGGTTCAACATTTCTCTGGGTTGCTGCCTCGCTTTATCCGCCTGTTACGGCCAGTTTGATACTGGCAGCTGGCGCAACGCTTGGAGGAATATCGGCTTACTTTTTCTCTAAACGTCTTGCCGATGACTGGGTACATAAAATAGAAAGTTCCAAAGCTTATCGCTTACTTCAAAAAAACGACAATTTTTTTACGTTGCTCGCGTTAAGGATTTTTCCTGCATTTCCGCATGCTGTGATTAATTACAGTTCCGGTATTCTGAAGGTTAAACTAAAATATTTCATACCAGCGGCATTTATTGGTATTAGTTTGAAGTCATATGTGTTCTCAAAGGTTATCTATAAGGCAGCCAGTACAGGTTCTGTTTATGATTTACTGGATATATCAGTTCTGGCCCCGTTGATATTTTTATCAGTACTGATCGTTGTCGGCATGATGATTAATTATTATAGAGAGAAAAATAAGCTCTAATAATTAATCTAGCTCGTTGAATAACTAAACCTGTATTTAAATTCAGCTAATATCAGTTTTCAGCCAATTCGATAAGGGTAGAGATTAGGCTGGATGCAAACCTGTGTAAGCGACGCCTTTACGAGGCTCTGACATCCAGTCGGCAACGGTCTTTCGCCATGTCAGGTAGTGTTGGGTGTTCTTGTGTTCAATCGCATCTTGTTCGGATAAATATGCCTCATAAAGTACAAACTCTGTTGAAGAGTTGGCCTGTTGTAATACATCAAATCGCCGGTTTCCGCTTTCCTGTATTGAGGCTAAATGATTAACTGTACTGGCTTTTATGAAATCATTTACATGTTGCGGTTTAACGTGAACATAAACTATCGTGACATACATAGGATATCCTTTCAGTTTGTTATTCATTTGTGATGTTTGAACTATATACTGCTGTCATAGACTAAACAATATTGTGCTTTTTTGTAGGAATAAAAAAATGAAAATGATTGCAGGTTTTTTGTTGCTGTTATCTCTGACGAGCGTTAATGCTGAAAACTCAGAGGAAACGGCATCAGTAGTTCTGGCTGGTGGCTGTTTCTGGTGTATCGAATCCGATTATGAAAAGCTTGAAGGTGTGGTAGAGGTTATCTCGGGCTATTCCGGTGGGGAGCTCACAAATCCTACCTATAAGCAGGTGTCTGCTGGTAATAGTGGTCATATAGAAGTGGTCAAAGTTATATACAAACCGTCGGTGATCAGTTTTAAGAAAATTATTGATTATTTCTGGGTTCACATTGATCCAACCAGAAATGATGGTCAGTTCTGTGATCGTGGACCGCAATACAGACCTGCTATTTTTTATAAAAACACAGAAGAACATAATGTGGTTCTTGAGTCTCAGAAATATATTAACGAGCACAAGCCTTTTGCTGAACCTTTAAAAGTTGAGTTGATAGCAGCCAGTAAATTCTATGATGCTGAGGATTATCATCAGGACTATTACAAAAAGAACCCTGTTCGATATCATTTTTATCGTTTTAATTGTGGACGGGATGCGCGTGTAGAAGAACTTTGGGGAAGCTACAAGTAGTCGATCTATTGAAATATTTTATTTGAATTAAAATGTTTGTCATAAAAATATCATAAAAGATTAAAGCTGTAATAAAACTGTCATCTGATGCAATTAAACTGTGATTGTTGTATTAGATGGTTGTTTTAACTTATGTCACGTTTCAGCTTTATGTTTTTCACAATAATATGTACTTTAGTTTTTTTTAATAGTGCATATGCCGCTCAGCAACTACTGCGTATACATGGATCCAATACTATTGGTGCTGCATTAGCGCCTGAATTAGTTCGTGGCTGGTTAAATGAAAATGAGTATACGATAATATCAGATCAGGAAACCAATTCTGAAGAACGGCTTTTCACTGCCAGAAACTATGCTGGTGAGATTTTAAAAATAGAAATATATGCACACGGCTCCAGTACCTCTTTCAGAAGTCTGGCTGCAGGTATTGCTGATATAGGAATGTCATCTCGTTCTGTTAAAAGTAAGGAGTTAACGAAACTTGCTGACTTAGGAAAAATGGACAGTCCCGAAACTGAATATATTATTGCGATTGATGGACTTGCTGTTATTGTCAATAAAAATAACCCGCTTAAGAAAATCAGTAAAAGTAAACTTAAAGATATTTTTTCAGGGAAAATTAAAAACTGGTCAGAGCTTGGGCTGGCGAAAGGTCGAATTAATGTTTATGCGCGTGATGAAAAATCGGGGACTTACGATACGTTCAAGAATCTTGTTTTAACCAAGAAATTCCCCTTAACAAAAACGGCACAACGTTACGAATCCAATGCCAAATTGTCAGATGATGTTTCAAGAGATCCAGATGGAATTGGGTTTGTAGGTCTGGCCTATGTAAGAAATTCGCAGGCTTTGTCTGTATCTGAAAGCCATGCACTGGCGTTATATCCAAGTGAGTTTAATGTCGCTACCGAGGATTATGTTTTGTCGAGGCGCTTGTTTCTTTATGTGCCAAAGCATAACCGGCATGTTCTGGCTGACTCTTTTGTTGAGTTTGCAGAATCCAGTAAAGGACAAATGATAGTTGCTAAAGTGGGTTTCGTGTCGCAGCAAGTGATTGCTTTTGATAAAGAGCCGCCTGTCAATGCACCTGGTGAATTCAAAAAATTTACAAATAAGGCAAAACGATTGTCATTAAATATCCGTTTTAAAAAAGGAATGACAAGCTTAGACAATAAAGCGCTGCATGATGTAGAAAGGCTTGTTAGCTACATGAAAAGCCCGGAGAATAAACAAAAAAGATTGATGTTGTTTGGTTTTGCAGATGCTGATGAAGTTATACCTTATATGAGTCTTTCTTTATCAATCGAGCGTGCTGACCGTGTCAGTGATGTATTACAACGTTACCATCTTAATCCGGACAGAGTTCGTGGTTATGGACAGGAGCTACCTGTGTCGAGTAACAAGACAATACAGGGACGAATTCGTAACCGACGGGTTGAGGTCTGGATACATGATAAAAACTGGTAGTGGTGTGTAAAATATTGCTACAAATGTCCTGATAATTGTTTTTCAGCCAGTTCATATCCAAAGTCGATCATTTCATTGGCACGATGAAATTCCATAATTTTACAGGTGTTACTAGGTACTTCTAGCAGATGATCAAAATTATAGCCGGCCAGTTTAAAACGGGTGATTGTGTTTTGCATTGACTCATAGGTTTTCATAATGACATCAAATACATCTGTCTGTTCAACTTCCTGAGTTTTGTATTTTTGTTGCAGTTTATCAATGTAATTAGATATTGCAGAAAGATAGCCGTTTTCAATCTTAGGTTCTTCAATAATTTTTAGACCACTGTCATAGACACGTTTACCACTTAAGCTGACGGCAATTGTTATGTCAGTCATGTCGGTGAGTGTTGGCGCAACCGGGATCGGGTTAAGCATTGCACCGTCAACCAGTATGTGGCCATTGTGTTTTACAGGGGTGAAAATAGTAGGGATAGAAATAGAGGCTCTGATCGCTTCGAACAATGGACCGTCATCAAACCAGACTTCTTTTTCTGCATCAACATCACTGGCAACAGCGGTAAATTTAATTGGCAAATCTTCGATATTGATATCGCCTAATAATTCTTTCAGTGTTTGCATGATCTTGTCACCACTGAACAGACCAGAGCGACTGAAGGCGAAGTCGAGTAGTTTAATAACGTCTTTCTTTTGCAGTGCTCTTACCCATTTTTCATAGTCATCGAGTTTACCAGCACCATAGACGCCACCAATCAACGCACCTATCGACGAGCCTGCAATGGTTGTGATGTTATAACCATGTTCTTCTAGCCAGTGGATGATGCCGATGTGGGCAAGGCCACGTGCACCACCGCTGCCTAATACAAGTGAAACTGTTTTATTACTGTTTTGCATAGTTATTTATTCCATTGATGTTTGACAGCTTATGTTATTAGAGCTGATTCAATCAAGCAAAAAGAATCTGGCTTCACTGGCAAGATGCAATTTAATAACTATAATTATCTTGATAAAGATATATTTAACTCCATTTTTCCAAATCTACTGTATTTTAGGAAGTAATACTTATGATGAGACTGAACGTTGGCTTTAAATTTAGTTGGCAGGTTTTGATAGTCTTAGTTATACCAGTATTATTCTCAACACACAGTATTGCGGCAGATACTGATAACAGCTCTTTAAAAATACAGGATAAAAAAGCACTTACCTTAGGGTTTTTCCCCATTATCAGTACAGTGGCCTTATATAAACGTTTCGGACCGCTTGCCCAGTATTTGTCAGAAGAATTGAATAGACCGGTGCAGTTAAAAACCTCTAAAAATTTTCCGACATTCTTTAAAAGGACTTCGGAACGTGCCTATGATCTTGTGATTACGGCCCCGCATTTTGCGGTTAAAGCGAATGATTCAAAAAAATATAATATCAGAACAACGTTGATATCAAATGTGCAACAGTTAGTCATTACACATAAGAGCAGTAGTATTTCTTCTATTGATCAGCTGTCAGGCAAAGTGGTATCAACACCACCGAACAAAGCCTTAATGACAAAGATGGGTAAAGATATGTTTCATCAGGCTGGTATGATCAATGACCGGGCTCCTGTCTATCGAGCTTATAACAGCCATAATGCCGCCAATGAAGCTGTGTTAGCAGGGAAAGCCGTAGCTGCTATTGCTTCGAGTAACATCGTTAAAAAAATGATAAAAAAAGGAGGTGCTTTGAAAATTATTGGCAAGGGCCTGCAGTTTCCAAATATGGCCACGCTTATAGCATCTGATATAGACAAAGAAACAGAAACATTAGTAATTAATGCTTTTACTAATATGAAAAACTCAAAGAAAGGCCGGGCGACTTTAAAGAAAATCGGTTTTCCCGGGTACAGAAGGATAGAAGCAGACGAATATGAGGTAGTACGTCCTTATCTATAGGACTTGAGCTAGTACATCGCTCTTTTATCAATGAAAATTAGACTTTCTTCAAAACTCATTTTAAGCATTATAATTATTGAAGCTGTTATGCTGACAGCTCTTGTCTGGAACAGTGTTCGTCTAATCAGTACCAGTCATGCAGAAGTACTGATCTACAATTTAAATTCTGAATCAGAATTGTTAGCTAATTTACTGGCTCCCGGTCTGGCCGTGAGTGATCGAGCTATTGTCAATGATGCATTATCTTTAATTAAAAATAATAACAATATTATTTATGCAGAAGTAAATGATATTTCAGGCGAAAGAGTGGCTTCATTCGGTGAGGTACCATCTGAAGTGGTGACTGACACATCATTTGAGCAGGCAAGAGAAAGTGGTGCTTATGATATTTTTAAGCCTATAAGCTTATTTCATCAGCCTCTGGGTGCACTTAAGTTGGGGTATTCCATAGAGTATGTCGAAGCATTAATTGATCAAACAAAGTTTCAAAACACGTTAATTGCCGTCGGTGAATTAATATTATCTATCATCATGACACTATTTATCGGGTATTTTTTAACCACAAGTCTGAGAAAGCTTGAGGCGGGAGCTCAGGCGCTTACACGTGATGAATTGGAGCATCGAATTGATCTGGATAGTCAGGATGAAATGGGTGATCTTGCTCGATCCTTTAATAAGCTGGCATCTCATCTGGTGAGGACAAGGAAAGAACTGTTTGAAGAGCATGACATACTTGAAAAGCAAACAGCGCATTTATCTGGCTTATTAAATGGTATTAATGCTGTTATTTTAGAATCAAATCCCGGTAATAATAAAATCACATATGTCAGTGATGAAGCTACAAAGTTGCTAGGGTATCCTCTGTCTGACTGGTATCAGGATAACTTTCTGGAAAAGCATATTGCAGCTGATGATCTGGATGTTTTTATCAGAAAGCGTCAACTGGCGACAGAAAGTGTCGGTACAACATATATCGATTTTCAGATGGTTCACAGAGATGATTACCCGGTCGATATAAGAAGCATTAATACTGTGAATTTTGATGATCTAGGTGAAACTGTTTGTCGAAGTATCTTACTAGATATTACTGAGCAGAAAAAAAATGAAAAGAGAATCATATATCTGGCAGATCATGATGCATTAACTGGTTTGTATAACCGTCACCGTTTTCAACAAGAACTTGAAAAAACTGTTGAATATGCAGGGCGTTATCAACAAACGGGTGCATTAATGTTTATTGATCTTGATCAGTTTAAGTATATTAATGACACCTTGGGGCATCATACTGGTGATAAATTTCTAAAGCAGGCTGCCAATCGATTATCTTCAGGCATTCGTAAAGTTGATATTCTGGGTCGATTAGGTGGTGATGAATTTGGTATTATTTTGCCGAATACGTCACGCGATAATATTAAGAGTATCGCAGAAAAGCTAATGAGAAATCTGGTTGAAGGTGTGTCATCAACGGCAGGTAATGAAACACCGGTAACCGCAAGTATTGGTATCGTACTGTTTCCCGACCAGGGTACAAAACCTGATAGCTTACTGGCAATGGCTGACGCTGCTATGTACTCAGCTAAAGATAAAGGGCGAAATACATTCCAGTTTTATAATCATGATGACCAGCATATAAAATCTATGCAGGATAAACTGCAATGGGAGCATAAAATACGGGAGGCACTGGAACAAGATCATTTCGTTTTACATTTCCAGCCCATTTTTGATTTATCGAGCAGAAAAATTATTCATCATGAGGTTTTACTACGTATGCAAGAAGCGGGTGGAAACCTCATCATGCCGGCTACTTTTCTTGATATTGCTGAACGATTTGGACTGATACGTGATATTGATCAATGGGTGTTAAAAAATGCAATACGGGTACAGGCTGAAAGTGAGAAGTCGAACCGGCCTGTAAGTCTGGCAATAAATATATCCGGGCGACATTTTGGTAATCTACAGGTGCTGGAGTGGATACAAAACAATATTAAAGAGACTGGGGCTGAGCCATCTAATTTAATATTTGAAATTACAGAAACGGCAGCGGTTGAAAATATTGATCAGGCAGGACATTTTGTTGATGAGTTACATAAATTGGGCTGTAAAATTGCACTCGATGATTTTGGTATAGGTTTTTCGTCTTTTCACTACCTGAAGCATTTGCCTGTAGATATTGTAAAACTGGATGGCAGTTTTGTAAGGAATATTGGTAATAATGATTTTGACAAAGTCTTTGTAAAGGCCATGAGTGATATGGCTACTGGCCTTAACATAAAATGTGTTGCTGAGTTTGTAGAGGAGGAGGAGACAATCACCATTCTAAAAGAATTAGGTGTCGAGATGGGGCAGGGTTATCATCTTGCAAAACCGTCTGCAGCAATCTGTTAATCTATCCCGTATGAAGACTTTAAAAACTCAAGTACCTCACTCTTTGAGCCCTGACATACTACCCGTTCCTGTTTTTTAGTTAACTGATAATCATACATCGGGTCGTAGTAATCAACTAATAAACTATGAATCCATTGTTTATGAAAATCATTGCTGTTATTTAATTTTTGCTGATAGA
>Ga0316206_1002728_pt1 | contig 11235 bp, 10 predicted proteins | sample 6monthpyrite_MG_FD_204942 | JGI IMG/M metagenome (GOLD analysis project Ga0316206, IMG submission 204942) | Microbial mat bacterial communities from mineral coupon in-situ incubated in ocean water Damariscotta River, Maine, United States -... | ecosystem: Environmental > Aquatic > Marine >...
CACCGCAAGCGCTTCAAGCCATGTGGGCCAGGTGATCGAGAGGGGGTGCGAGCTCGATCACAGCTCCCCGTGCGATAATTCCAAACGGAAAGACATGAACCTGCTGCACGCGCTGCGTGCTGCGGTTTTCGGGGCGTGCTGCGGTTTTCGGGCGCGGCCGGCATGTCGGGTTGGAGGGGGGGACGGTGTGATCGGCGATGAGGGCGCGGGGGCTTTGCCGACAGGATCGGCCTGATGGTGACACGCCCACCAGCGCCGGTGCCCCCGGGCTCGACCGTCATCGTCGACGTTCCATCGAACGGCTGGCGTGCGACCGACCCGGCGCTCGCCGAGGGCGGCTGCAAGGGCGACAACTACAGGACCGGTCATGTCTACATCAGGTGCGGCTGCCAGGAGCGCGACGCGCTGGCCGAGATTCCCAAGGTCGGTGTCTTTGACCAGAAGCTCCAGGGGGTTGCACCTCGATCACCCCGGCAGCGTGTTCATTTCAGTTTGCCCTTCGCTGTCGCATGAGCTTGCACAGCAATGGACCGCATCTTCACCAACTGGTTCCGTATTGTCCGCACCGGCACGGCGAAACGGCCCAGACGCGGCGATAACAGCTGATCAATTGTGCTGGCATGACGCATAACTGCGACCCACGCGTCTTTTTGAGTGTGAAGGTCTTGAGCGGCAGTGCGTGATCGCTTGAGGGCTTCCTCTGTCCGGCGGTCTGCCTGGGTCAGTTCGGCGTTCAGCGAGCGGATGGTTTGCGAGAGGCCTTCGACACTGCGGTCTGAGGCGCGTTTCAGCGCGTCGATTTCATGGCGCAATGCCTTCGCCTCAGCAGCGGATTGCGCCGCATACTCTTCTGTCTGCGCTAGCCTGGACTGTCGTGCGCTATCGTTCTGGTGCGCCTCTGCGGCGCGCATCTCTGCCGCTTCCAGACCCTGCTTCGCATGGCTCAGCTCGTCCTCAACCTCGCGCAGGTCGTCGTCACGTGCGGCCAGGCCGGCAGTAAACTCTGCTTCTGCCCGCGCCATCGCGGCCTGAGCGGTTTCGACCTCACGCCGCAACCGCGCCGTCTCGTGGCGGGCCTGTTCGGCGAGGGCGTCGGCCGCTGCCTTTGCGGCGCTCATGTCCTGCAGGGCGCTTTCCAGTGCGGCCATGTCCTCGACCGATGCGCTGGCGGCTCTCTTGTTTAGCTCTGTCTGGGTATTCGTCAGTCTGTGCTGAAGGTCGTTTTCATTGTCGCGGGAAATCGTCAGGGCGTCGCGGGCCGACTCGAGTTCCCTCTGCCGCTGGCTGAGCTGACCGTGTGCCTGTTCCAGCTCCGCGTCCGATGCTTCGACGCAGGCTTGCAGATTGTGTATCTCCGTTTGTGCGGTGACGAGGCTTTTGCGCTCCTCATGCAGCTTGTCGGATAACGTCGTGCGCTCGGCGAGCATGGTATCCAGACTCGCCTGCCGGCTTTCCAACTGTGATGTCAGTTCGCGAATATTTGCCTGCAGGTCGCGATTGCGTTCGCGCAACTCCGGCAAGTCCTGCTCGAGGGCCTCAAGCTGACGGACGCGGGATTCCGCGATATCGGTCGCCGCCGCAGCCCGAGCAAGGCCGACCTCCAGGTCGATCAGTTTCAGCGTGTCCTGGGTGCTGCGCTTGTGCAGTGCCTCCACTTCGCCGCGGTAGCTGTGAAGCAGCGCATCGGAATGGCGAAGGAGTGCCTCCCAGCTGCTATTGGCGCCATCGAAAGGCCTGGCCCCGTTTGGCTGCTGAAAGCTTGCAAGCTTCAGGCGCTCGATCTGGGCTTCGCCGTCATCCTGTGCCCCAGGTATGGGCTGGTCCTTCAGGCCGAAGGCAATGACGGCGGTCTCGATTGCTTTATCGCGGGTGTCGACGGCCGCTTTCAGGGCTGTGATTTCAGCCTGCGTCGCGGCTTGATCGCCTTTCAGATGCCCGATCGTCGCCTTGGCCCGTTGGTGTGCGGCCTCGAGGCGGATGACTTCGCCGCTGACGGCGCCGATGCCGCCTTTCAGCGATACTGATATGTCACCGTTCAGGATGCGTGAATAAAGCGCGCTGAGATCGGTCGGACAGTCGAAATCGCTGTCCGTGTCTGTGCTGTGGTCCATGTCTGGTATGATGGCGTGGAGCGCGCTCTGTATTGCCTCCTCGGAGAATTTCCGTTCGTTCAAGGAGGGAAGGTCCGCGATGATTTTCATCAGCGCTGCGCGAGGGTCGGCCAGCATCTGTTCGTACACCACCACCGAGCGTTTCAGGCGGCGCGTGTTTTGTAGCGCGGCCAGGGTGTACTGCTCCCACAATGCCACCGAATAGGTTTCGCGCAGGCCGTTTCGGCGTGCCAGCGAGGCCGCGACTGCGTTCGGGTGGCGAACGCAGACAATCGCTTCCATCGAGCGCGCTCGACTTCTCCAGTAGGGCAGCAGCACCGAAAGGCGCGGGTCTTTCACGACGTCTATGTCATTGCTTTTGAGGGTGGCGAGGGTGGCCTCAATAGATCGCGCATACTCATCGACGCCGCGCGGATCCGCGGTGCGTTCGATTTCCGGCAGGGTGCGCCAGTCTAGGCCGTTATTGCGCGTGAAATCAGTATTGACCCCTACAATATCGGATCGCTCATAGAATCCGCCAAGATTGGCCTTGTTGGTCTTGATTAAATCCTCGTCAGAGCCGAGGTTTAGTCCGAGCTCCGAAAGCAGCCTAGCCACCACGCTGGTGCCGGACCGGTGCATGCCAATGACATATACAGTCACTTTGAGCTCCCGCCGTTCATATTCGAACGCACGTTACCTTGCGTCCCGAGTGTGACAAGCGGTTTTTGCAACGACAACGCACCGTGACCGCGTCCAAGATTTTCAGGCGTGGTAGAAGTGGACAGGAGGGAAAGTGTCGCATAAAAACATTTCTGGATCAGGGGTGGGTAGAACACGTGATGAGGCAGGATAAGAGCTGCCCGTCGCCGACTTTGGTTGTTGTTTCCTTTTACGACCGGCGGCAGACGGATGAGTTGTATGATCTGTTAGGCTCGCTCGGGCGGAATAGTGCAGGCTGTGCATTTGACGTCCTGGTGGTCGTCAACCAGGCGCGGCAAGTCCCGATCGAACTGCCCCCCACGCCCTTCAAGGCAGATGTGATCTACCGCGAGAATACCGGTATGAATATCGGCGCTTGGGATGCCGGCTGGCGGCACTCGCAAGATTACATGTACTGTGTGTTTTTGCAGGATGAATGCCTGGTCCAGCAGGACGGTTGGTTGCGTGCCCTGATCGAGCGTATTGATGCGCCGGGCGTGGGCATGGTGGGAGAAAGTCTGAACCTGAAATGGGACAAGCCGTGGGCCGACCTGGAGCGCATCAACACGGGCGCATTCATGCCGGACCATCTGATCGACGGACGCCCGGCGGAGCGCGTTCAGGTTTATCTGCACTACATGCGCAAATGGGGCATTGATCCGGGCAAGAGTGGTCGCCACCTGCGTTCTCTGGTCTGGGCCTTCCGGCGCGACGTTCTCGAGCGGATCGACGGATTTCCCGTTGGGGTCAATTACGGCGAATGCATTGCCGCGGAAATTTCCGTCGGCCGGGCTGTCGAGGCCCTCGGTCTGTCGGTAGCGCAGTGCGGCGAGAAAGAGTTTACCTTCATCTGGCACCGCGAATGGAACCAGGACCGTCCCGGTCAGCCTTATTCGCATAGTCGCAGCAATGGCAAACATGTGTCCTACGATCTTGGTGAGCTCCGTCAGCAACTTGACGATGAGGCGCAAAGTCTATTGGATCGCTCGTCTGGAATGGATGGCAGCGACAAGGCCATGCTTCTGGCGAGCTTGATGCTCAAACTTAGAGACCGGGACGAAGAAGTCAGGTTACTACGCGAGCAATTGAAGAAGCACGGCCCGGTCGAAGCTTTCCAAGTTGAGAGATGACCCCCCCCCTAGAAACGGGCGGGCGTCCCGCGCGGGAAATATCGCCTGACGCGATGGGAGCTACATCTTGACAAAGAGAGCCGTAGAATCGGCAAAGACGATCACCAGCATTGCCCCGGGTGCCAATCTCGGATTCAGTCGGATGAATTGGGTTGTTGACCGGCCTGGTGTGGGTGGGGTGATCCTTTACTCCGCCGGTCCGTCGGATTTCCTGGGCGAGTTCGCGGAGAGCCTCTCCCATTTCGGGCTGAAACTGGCCGCACTGCAGGATAAGCCTGAATGGCCATCGGAGCGTCTCGATGCCGTCGAGGTGCTCGTGGGTGATCAGGACGTGGAAGAGGGCGGTGACGAGCCCGTCACTGCCGTCTGGGTCTGGCATTCAGGTGATGCAAAAGTCTCTCGCGCTCGCCTGCTATCGCGGCCGGGCCTACCGGTCATTGCCATTTTCGACGATGCCGCCGCCCTTGGCCTGGGCGCGGAGGGGGCAGACAGCGACGCGCTCGACGCTATGATCGAGGCCGCTCGCGCCCAGCACGACATGCTCAAGCTGCTTGCGGGGCTGGAGCGCGAAACCTTCATCGTCTCGGCCCGTAAGGCCAAAGACTTCGCCGAGGCACTTTTGCAGGCTCTCGCGGACTTCCTGGGCGTGACGGTCGATGAGGCCGCCATGAAACGCGCCGTCGCCTGTCTCAGCAGGGAGCTGCCAGCGTTTGCCTACACGATGCGGTTTGACGTGCCCAGTGACTCGCTGTTTCGCGGGAATGTAGATTCCCATCTCAAAAACGGCATCTTGTCCGGCTGGGTCAAGCTCGCCATCGAGGATGACCGGGTGCAGGTGCGCGTCCTGATCGACGGCAAGGAAGTGACCCGGGAAATGGCCGATTATCGACGCGATGATTTGGTTGGCCATGGTATCGGCGACGGCGGATATGGCTATGTGATCGATCTGGGCCGCTTTCTGGGCGAAGATCCAAAGTATGTCGAGGTTCGCACCGTTGATCGCGACATTCTCGTCGGGGCATCTGAAATGACGATCAAACGTGGAAACCGCGTTGCCGCCTTGATCGCGACGTGAGGTGACGCGCCGCTGCCGCAGCGCCTGGTTCAGGCGCTGCGGGCCGCAAGTTTCCCGAGATACTGGCAGTATGGATTTTTCGGAAACTCTGCTGCGTGCCCGATCAGCATCTCCCGTGAAATCCACTCCTGCCGGAAGGCAATTTCCTCAAGGCACCCCACGCGGAGGCCCTGGCGCGTTTCCAGCGTACGCACGTACTCCGCAGCCTGGAGCAGGGATTCATGTGTCCCTGTGTCAAGCCAGGCAAAGCCGGTTCCCAGCGTCTTGACGCGCAGCTCGCAGGCCTCGAGATAGAAGTTGTTGAGCGTCGTGATTTCCAGCTCGCCACGTGGTGATGGCTTTACCTGTTTGGCCAGCTCAGATGCGCGGCCATCGTAGAAATACAGGCCCGTAACGGCGAAGTTGGACTTCGGTGCTGTTGGCTTCTCTTCGATGCTTAGAGCGAGACCGTCATCGTCGAAATCGACAACACCATAGCGTTCCGGATCGCTCACCTGATAGGCGAAGACCGTTGCACCGTGGACTTCTTCCGTCGCGTTGCCGAGCAGGGTGGAGAAGCCGGCGCCGTGAAAGATGTTGTCGCCCAGTATGAGTGCGCTGGGAGCCCCGGCTAGGAAATCCTCGCCGATGATCAAGGCTTGGGCGAGCCCGTCTGGTGACGGCTGGATTGCATAACGCAGGGAAATGCCGAAACGGCTGCCATCGCCCAGCTGGCGCTTGAAGCTGGAGCTGTCTTCTGGCGTGGTGATGATCAGGATTTCGCGAATGCCGGCCTGCATCAGGACCGAAAGCGGGTAGTAGATCATCGGTTTGTCGTAAACGGGCAGAAGCTGTTTAGATACGACACGGGTTAGCGGGTGCAGCCGTGTGCCGGCACCACCAGCAAGAATAATACCCTTCCTCATGATTTCTCCAGAATTTCTATCTTGGCGAGTTCGTTCAACACGCCCTTGAGTGAGTGACGCCAGTCCACTTGCGGCACATTGAAAACACGCACGAAGGTGCTGCAGTCAAGTGCGGAACTGGCCGGCCGACGGGCCGGGGTAGGGTATTCCGAACTGGCGATACCGGCCAAGTCCGGCTGGCCGGTGAGCCCGTTCGGAGCGAGTTCGAAAATCGTACGGGCGAAGTCGTACCAGCTGGTTTCGCCGGCGCCGGTATAATGGAAAATTCCCCAGAGCGCCGGCGCGGGATCGGAAACCGACAACTCGGCAGCGGCCAGAACGGCCTCTGCCAGTGTGCCAGCTTCGGTAGGGCACCCGCGTTGGTCGCTGACAATGCGCAGGGCGTCGCGTTCGCGTCCGACCCGCAGCATCGTCTTTACGAAATTATGGCCGTGCACCGAATATACCCATGCGGTGCGGATTATGACGTGCTTCGTGCAAACGTCACGAAGAGCGGCTTCCCCGGCAAGCTTGGTGCGCCCGTAGGCGCCTGTTGGCCCGACCGGGTCTTCGGGCCTGGAAGGGCGATCGGTGCGGTCGCCACTGAAGACGTAGTCGGTTGAGACATGGATCACCGGCACGTTCCGAGCGGCGCAAGCCTCACCGATCACCCTCACACTGTCGGCATTGACGCGGCGAGCGCTGTCCTCATCGGTCTCGGCCTTGTCAACGCCGGTATAGGCCGCGGCGATGATCGCGACATCGAACGGAGCGGCCTGTCGTAGTGCCTCGGCTACGACTTCGGGTTTGTCCAGGTCGGCATCAGCACGGGACCAAACCACGGTGTCGTGTCCGCGCTCACGTGTCCGACGGGATAGCTCAAGCGCTAGCTGTCCCGTCTTGCCGATCTGGAGAATGCGCATTATTATCAGACTCTTTCAGCAATCTTTAGACCCAGGCGCTCACCCGTGAAGGCGCCCTGCTGGATGTTGCGCCACCACCATTCGTTCTCCAGGTACCAAGCGACTGTTGCGCGAAGACCCTGTTCAACGGTCATGGTGGGCGACCAGTTCAGCTCACGCTCGATTTTCGAGGCGTCGATGGCGTAGCGGAAGTCATGACCCGGGCGGTCGGCGACATGTTTGATCAGGCGACGATAGGAGCCCTCGACGTCTGGTCGCAGATCGTCGAGGATGTCACACAACGTGTGCACCAGCTCGATATTCGCCACCTCATTGTTCCCGCCGATATTATATGTTTCGCCAAGGACGCCGGATTTGATTACCGTCAAAAGCGCGTCGGCGTGATCGTCGACATACAGCCAGTCGCGCACATTGGTGCCTTGGCCATAAATCGGGATCGCCTTGCCGCCCAGCGCATTCAGGATGACCACCGGGATCAGCTTCTCGGGGAATTGGAACGGACCGTAATTGTTTGAGCAGTTCGACATGACAAACGGCAGATCATAGGTCTCGCCCCAAGCGCGAACCAATAGGTCCGACGATGCCTTGCTCGCCGAATAGGGCGAGTTCGGACGGTAGGGCGTTTCCTCGGTGAATTTCCCTTCTGCGCCCAGCGTTCCATAAACCTCGTCGGTCGAAACATGATGGAAGCGGAAGGTGTCCTTTTTCTCACCGGTGAGGCAGTTCCAATACTCCAGAGCCGCCTGGAGAAGGACAAAGGTGCCGGTTATATTGGTGGAAATGAATTCGGCCGGACCGTCTATCGACCGGTCAACGTGAGATTCGGCTGCAAGGTGCATCACGGCATCGGGATTATGCCGGTTAAACACGTCGCGCACGGCTGCGGAATCGCGGATGTCGACGCGCTCGAATGCATAGCGCTCATCATCAGCGACGGGTTTCAGGTTGTCGAGATTGGCCGCGTAGGTCAGGCAGTCAACATTGACCACCGAGAGGCCCTGTTTTCCGATCGCGTTCCGCACCACGGCTGAACCGATGAAGCCTGCGCCGCCAGTGACCAAAATTTTCTTGTGCATATGTTGCTTCCTTTATCCCTCAACAAACTCGAAGGGACTATCGAAATCCGCAAACGCCGCCGCCGCCGCATCCTTGTCCGACAGCCGAGCTTGCGCCGAACCCACCCCCCAGTCGATCCCGAGATCGGGATCATTCCACCTTACGTTCCCGTCGGAACCCCTATTATAGAAGTTCGTCACCTTGTAAATGACTTCGGTATCCGGTTCCAATGTCACAAACCCGTGCAGAAACCCGGCGGGAAACCAGAGTTGCTCACCGGCGGCGGCGGTCAGCATCGCACTGACATGACGCCCGAAGGCCGGGGAGCCGCGGCGGACATCGACGACCACGTCGAGGACCCTGCCACGACTGACGCGAACCAGTTTTCCCTGGGCAAATGGTGGTGCTTGATAGTGCAGCCCGCGGACCGTTCCGGCCTCGCGCGACAGCGAGTGGTTATCCTGCACGAAAACGTCGGGAATGCCGGCCGCTGCGTAGGTCTTCTGGTTGTAGGTTTCGCTGAAAAAGCCGCGATCATCGGCAAAGCGCTGCGGCGTGAGCAGTTTCACGCCCGGTATGTCGAATTCTTGGATGTCCATACTTATACCTCTGCGCTCGGCCCCGCCCCCCTTGACGGGTCTGACCCGGTCCATCGTTCAGACCTGATCAGCGGCGTCGTTAGCGTGATTAGGGCGGTTTGTCGCCATTTGAACACACTCATTTGACCAAATTTCCCGCCCTGCGTGCGCGGCGAGCAACGGGTGTTTTGGTTGCATTTTGAAGCCCAGCCTCTTGGCCCGCAGTGCGGCGATCTTGACTAACGCTTGAGCGCGTTGCGGCTTGTCGTCAACGCCGTGGATGGCGATTTGGGCGGAGTCGCCGCCGCGGATCCAGTCTCTGCAGGCCGTCGAGCAGAGCATGCCATGAATAGCCCCGAGTTTTCTAGACGCCCTCGGTTTTCGATATCTGCTGCCGTTCGAACGCGACGGGCAATAGCATCCCGTTCCTCACATGCTTGCGTTTTGGGTTGTAGAACATTTCGATGTAGTCGAACACGTCCTGGCGGGCTTGCGGGCGGGTTTTGTAGGTTCGGCGCCGCGCTTGAGCAGATTGAAGAAGCTCTCGGCCACGGCGTTGTTACGGCAGTTACCGCGCCGTCTCATCGAATGCTCCAGCTTGTGGGCCTTCAGGAAGAGGGTCCATGCCATGCTGGTGAACTGGGAGCCCTGATCTGAGTGGATCCCCGCACCTTGTTATCCGGCTTCCTGCGCCAGACGGCCATCAGCAAGGCCTGCAGGACCATTTCCGTCGTCTGACGGCTCTGAAGCGCCCAGCCGACGACCCGGCGGGAGTAGAGATCGATGACGACCGCCAGATGGACGAAGCCTTCCAATGTTCTGATATAGGTGATGTCCGTCATCACCCAGACAGTATCGGGTGTGGCGACGTCGAACTGCCGGTCCAGCGTGTTGTCAAAGACTATAGAGGGCTTGCCACCACGGCTGCCAGGCCGGCGACTTATAGCCGATCTGGGCCTTGACGCTTGCCAGCCTGGCCAGACGTGCAACGCGGTTCGGGCAGCATGTCTCGCCCATATCCAATAGATCATCGTGAGCTTGCGATAGCCATATACCTGGCCGCTGTCCTGCCAGGCCTTCCTGATGAGCGCGGTCTGGAGGGCGCCTTCCCCTGCCCGGTTGCTGAGCGGGTTCTTCAACCAGGCGTAAAAGCCGCTGGGATGGATGCGCAGGCAACGACACATCGTGCGCACCGGGAAAAGCGGGCGATGCTCAGCCACGAACGCGTATTTCACTTTGCATCCCTGGCGAAATACGCGGTGGTTTTTTAGGATGTCGCGCTCCTCGGTCACCCTGACCAGCTCGCGCTTCAATCGCCGGATCTCGATGTCCTTGTAATCTTCGCCCGGGCCCTGTGCCGTCCCGAGCTTCCTCTTCCACTCATAAAGCGAATGCGCGCTCACACCCAGACGCTTCGAGACCTCCGCAACCGAATAGCCCCGCGCGGCGATCTGGGCCACCGCATCCCGTTTATACCCGTCACTAAAACTGGCTCTGCTCATCATCGTCTCCTTGCCTCAAAATTCGGGAAGAAAACGTCTACGAATCTGGGGGCTATTCACTATGAGCTTGATAAAGACGCGAGCCGCTCACATAGCGTTACGCTAGGTGTGAACTCTCATAAGGTTGTTCATCGGGATTGAGTCCTTGAGACTGGTTGTTGCGACACAATCAGCGAGAAGGATCGCCCCGAAGAGCAGCCATAGAAATGCCAGAACCACGCCGTTTTCGTGAGCCCTGATTGTCGAGCGTCGGCAGTCGGGTGAGAGCGTCGAGATGATTGCGGCCGCTTTCGGGATCTCCGTTCGCACGGTCTACAAGTGGATCGCGCGCCATCGGACTGGCGGTTGCGCGGCGCTTGAAAATTGCGCAAGTGCGCCCGCCCGCCCGGCCTGCCCGGCCTGCCCGGCCTTCCCGGCCTGCCCGGGCCATCGGTCAGTGGTGGGTCGAGGCGGCCGCACAGCTGCGCCGGAATTACCGCATGACGGCGGCCGAGATCGCCGAGCGCCTGCGCCTGGCCCGCTCGACCGTGGCGCGCTGGCTCAAGCGGATGGGCCTGGGCCGGCTGGGCGCCCTGACGCCGCGTCCGCCGATTATCCGCTATCAGCGTGAGCGGCCGGGCGAACTGATCCATCTGGACATCAAGAAGCTGGGACGCTTCGACAAGCCGGGCCATCGCGTCACCGGGCAGCGCAAGGGCAACCGCAATACCGGCGCAGGCTGGGAGTGTGTCCACGTCGCCATCGATGACGCGACCCGCCTGGCCTATGTCGAGGTTCTGCCGGACGAAAAACGCGCCCCCACCACCGGCTTCACAGTCCGCGCCCTGCGCTGGTTCCGTCAGCGCGGCATCATCGTCGAGCGCATCATGACCGATAATGGCAGTCCTTACGTCTCGCGCCTGCTCGCCAAGGTGATGGGATGGCTCAAGATCCCCCACGTCCGCACCCGGCCCTACACCCCGCGCACCAATGGCAAGGCCGAACGCTTCATCCAGACCCTGCTCAGAGAATGGGCCTACGCAATCCCCTACCGCTCATCCGACAGCCGAAATCTCGATCTCGCGCGTTATCTGGACTGGTACAACACCAACCGCCCGCACTATGCTCTCGCCAAGCAATCGCCAGCCAACAGGCTCAACGACCTGCTGAACAACCTCTTGAGAAACGACAACTAGCCCCCAACGCCTTTCTGGGTTTCCAGCCAGTGCCGGTAGATGTCGACGGTCGTATCGACATCGCCGCGATGGGCAATTTGACCGTCCAGCATCAGCACGGCTTCATTGCAGAAGCTGCGG
>Ga0316206_1002730_pt1 | contig 11223 bp, 9 predicted proteins | sample 6monthpyrite_MG_FD_204942 | JGI IMG/M metagenome (GOLD analysis project Ga0316206, IMG submission 204942) | Microbial mat bacterial communities from mineral coupon in-situ incubated in ocean water Damariscotta River, Maine, United States -... | ecosystem: Environmental > Aquatic > Marine >...
AATTAATGGGATTCGACTTTTATGAAAAATGGTTCCAGCAGTTATGGATTTTTGCTTTTTACAAGAATTACATTGAATTACCTTGCGGTTAGAAATTATACAATTTGAGTTGGATCGACAATTTCCGCACTCATATCCTTCTGGCCATCTAATCTTATGAAAGTAATCCCAACAGGTCTGTTCATTAGGGAACATCTGTTGAAAGCCTAATAGGCTCATTTCTTCGTATTTTTTACCTTTTCTCTTCATATTTCAATACGTTAGCATTGGATGAGCTAACTGACTAATCAGAACCTAACCACTAACTTTCAAGAAGTGCCATGCACTTTGGACAGGGCACCGAGTGCATGGCACCCGAATAGGACAGGGCACCGAGTGCATGGCACCCGAATACATGGCACCCGAATGCACTTTGGACAGGGCACCGAGTGCATGGCACCCGAATATGGCACCCGAATACTTGCAATCTGAAAGGAGCTCCCTTATTCTACTTGCAATTTAAAAGTAATATTAACCACCATGGGATTTATCTATGGATGACAGGAGAACAGCAGATGAAAAAAGTAAAATTAAGCTATTTTGATTTTTCAGGAGGACGAGGAGAGGCGTGTCGTCTAGCACTTTATATAGCGGGGGTGGACTTTGAGGATGATCGAATTGATGCAAAAAATTGGTCTGCAAAAAAACCCTCTACACCTTTTGGTGCCATGCCAATTATGGAAATTGCAGGTAAGGGAATTGTGGCGCAATCAAATGCGATCTTAGGAGTGATAGGGGCCAATCACGATCTCCTTCCTGCCGACAGTTTTGCGGCGGCCAAACATATTGCGGTGTTAAATGCTTGCGAGGACTTAAGTGCGCAGATTGCTGTCACCATGCAATTGGAAGATGAGGCCTTAAAAAAGAAGATGCGTGAAGGTCTCGCTGAAGGGTTTATAAAGGAATGGGGCCATCATTTAGAAAAACAAATTCAAGGGCCATTTTTTGGTGGTGAAAAAATAAGTGTCGCTGATTTGAAATTATATACAGGGATAAATTGGATTAAAAAAGGTGTTCTCGATTATATTCCGGCAAATACCCTTGATGATTTTCCAAAGCTTAATTCCTTGTTTGATGCTGTCTCTCAACATCCAAAAGTCATGGAGTGGTATAAAAATCATTGATAAAAAGATTAGCTAAGGGTGGAATCATAATTTATTATGCCCTTGGGATAAAAAAGGGATCGTTGGACATTTTGTACCCAAGTCGACAAAATCATATCAACCATTAATTGCAAAGTTTAATAATCTGTCCAAAAAATATGCCGAACGATTGCCACTGCAAGAGCGCGCCCTGCCAGGGGAGAGACATACCTTAAAATATTTTATTAATGGGCATCTCCTAGAGGTAGGCCCTCTGGTGGCGGCGGCGGTGAAAGTGGCCTTGATGACAACTTGTTTAGAACGGCATCGCAAGAGCTGTATGCAGATGTCTGGGAATATGAAACTTTTGAGCGAGGCATGAGTGTCATTCATTATAAAAAAAGTAAAATTATCAAAAAGTTTAAAAAAAGTTACGATGATTTTTTTTGTATAAAAAAAGGCCAGCATAAAATTTTAGGAAGTCTTCTTTTGGAATGCACCTATCCTAAAAATCATCGCATTATTCTTTCACACTAATCTATCTAAGGGTTTTAAAGTCATCTGAACTATGGCGTTCTTTTAATTGCTGATCTTCCTCGCCCCAAGTTTTGTTGACCAATCGGCCTCTTCTTACAGCATCTCGTTCAGCGATGAGATCGGCCCACCTCTTAAGGTTAGTATAAGAGTTTGCCTCTAAAAATTCGGCGGCATTATATAAATGACCTCTGACAAGTTCGCCATACCATGGCCAGACGGCAATGTCGGCGATGGTGTATTCCTCTCCCGTTAGATAGGTCTTATCTTGTAAGTTTTTGTCAAGCACATCTAGCTGCCTTTTGCTTTCAATGGTAAAACGATCTATACAGTATTCAATTTTTTCCGGAGCGTAACTATAGAAATGCCCAAAACCACCTCCGAGGTAGGGAGCGCTGCCCATTTGCCAAAAAAGCCAATTGAGAACTTCGCTGCGTTTCTCAATTTCTTCTGGTATAAAAGCTTTGAATTTTTCTGCGAGATACAATAGTATTGCACCGGATTCAAATACTCGTATTGATTTTCCATTTGAGGTATCAATGAGAGCGGGAATTTTTGAGTTGGGATTAATTTTAACAAAGCCACTTGAGAATTGATCTCCTTTTGAAATATCGATTAAGAAGGCATCGTATTCGGCTTCTTTTATGCCTAGCTTTAAAAGCTCTTCAAACATGATGGTAATTTTAACTCCGTTAGGAGTGCCAAGTGAGTAGAGTTGGAAAGGGTGCTTTCCTGTGGCAAGCTCTTTTGTATGTGTTGGCCCAGATATAGGGCGGTTGATATTGGAAAATGTTCCGCCATTTTTACTCTCATGTTTCCAAACTTTGGGAAGTGTGTATTCTTTGTGCATTTGAATTAATCCTGGAATTGCCCTCCGAAAGTAAACATTTTCGTAAGAGTGGTTTTTTTCTTTTAATTTATGTAACAAATTATGGTATTTCAAATAAAAATGCAACAAGCACATGTACGCGTTGCATATCTCTGTTCCCCTAGAGTGGGCACCTGGTGCGACATTACTAAAAGAATTTAAATCGCCGAGTATCGATGATAGGGTGTCATTGGATAAAGAGGAGATGGTCATAATGCTGATGGAAAATTTGCATAAATTTTCATTCCAGGTTGAAGAGGTGAGCTTCATTTGGCCATTTATGACAATTCAATTATTGGGTTTTATAGCAGCTTCCCATGCCCTAATATACAAACGTGATTCTAGGTCTTCTACTATATGGGTAGGGCTTATCATCTTGTCTCCAATTCTCGGTCCTGCTCTGTATTGGTTATTTGGCATTAATAGGATTCGTAGAAAAGCTATAAAAGTTTTCAAAGACAAAGAACTAGAGATGGCACAAGTCAATCGAGGGGAACTTTCCCTTGATAAGTGGCCAAGTTCAATGATAAAACTTTCGCATTTGACACAAAAAGTTTCAGGTCATCCCCTTACTTTACAAAATGAAATCCAAATCTTACAAAATGGTGAAGAATTTTATCCCGCTATAATGGCCTCAATTCATAAAGCAAAAAAATATATTTATTTATGCAGCTATATTTTTGAGAACGATATTATTGGGAAAAAAATCGCAGATGCCCTTAAGAAGGCAGGCGAACGTGGTATCATTGTTCGCGTGCTAGTGGATGATATTGGGTCTAAGTATTCTTTTCCAACCATTTTTTCAAAGTTAGCAGGAAGAAACATTCGCACCGCAAAGTTTCAAAAAACTTTTTGGCCTTGGACATTCCATTATGCTCAACTGAGAAACCATCGGAAAATTTTAATCGTAGACGGGAATTTGGCGTATATAGGTGGTATGAATTTGCGAGACCAACATTTAATTTCTTCGACACCACTAGACGATGGCATAACAGATATTCACTTTAAAGTGACCGGAGAAATGATAGGCCCGTTAGAATGTTTTTTTATTAGTGATTGGAATTTTTCATCATCAGAATTTTTGAATTTATCAGAGCTAAGGCCTTTAACTAACCCATCAATGAATATTCCAATGAGGGCGCTATCGAGCGGTCCAGATGAGGAAGTAAATAGATTAAAAATTGTTTTTTTAGGGGCGATTACCAGCGCAGAAAAATCTATCTATATTGTGACTCCCTATTTTATTCCTGATTTGACAATCATTTCAGCGTTAGGCGTTGCCTCTGCAAAAGGAGTTGATATAAAAATAATTCTTCCAGAGCGGAATAATTATCGGTTAATTCAGTGGGCGACATCGGCAATTCTTTGGCAAATATTAGAGGCAGGGTGCGAAGTTTATTATAGTTCTCTGCCCTTTGACCATGCAAAACTATTTGTCGTAGATGAAATATGGGTTTGTGTTGGATCAGCTAATTGGGATGCTAGGAGCTTACGCCTAAACTTTGAACTAAACATAGAATGTTATGATGCAAATTTTGCTCGGCAACTGCTAGAAATAATACAAAGAAAGATAGAGAAAGCACGGAAAATTGAGGCCGATGAAGTTAATCGGCGAAGCTATGGGATAAAATTGAGAGATGGCATGGCGCGATTACTCAATCCATTTTTATAAATGGATCTGGTTTGAACTATCTTTTGGTAGGTTTACTGTGCTACAAATATTCCACTGTAAATTTAAGTAAGGTTTATATATGAACACAAAAAAGCGTAGAATGCTTCCCATCGTTATTAGCATTATAGTTTTATTACTCATTATTATTACTGTTTCTCTGTGGTCTGTGAAACACAAAAAATATCGTTATGTCACTGCTAGAAAAGGAGATTTGGTGGAGGCGATTTACGGCCTGGGGAAGGTTAAAAGTTATCGCAAGTTTGAGGTCAAAGTGGGAGTCATGACCAAGGTGAAAAAAGTCTTTGTGAAAGAAGGTGAAAATGTCCAGCAGGGGGACCCCTTGATTCAATTTACCGACACTGCTGTGTTTAAGGCACCCTTTGACGGGACCGTTACTAAGCTGCCCTACAATGTGCCAGATATGGTCTTGCCCCATGCTCCACTACTGACCATGCAGAATTTAGAAGAATTATTCCTGGAAGTATCTTTGGAGCAGGAGGGGGCCTTAAGAGTAGCGACTGGTCAGTTGGCGATGGTTTTGTTTGAAAGTGTGCGAGGAGAAAAATTTAAGGGGAAAGTTTTTGCCTTATTTCCTAAAGACGACGAATTCCTGGCGCATATTAATGTACAGGAATTAGCGAAAAATGTTTTACCGGGTATGTCGGCGGATGTTTCTATTATTGTTGGTCAGCATAAGGATGCTCTTTTGGTGCCGATTTCCGGCCTCTCCAACGGTCAAATTATAGTTCGACGGGATGGAAAAAAATTAAAGATACCTGTTAAGATCGGCGGTGTCGATGGAGAATGGGCAGAAGTCATTGAGGGGGATATTAAAATGACTGACGAAATACTAATAAAGGTCAATAAAAAAATTAAAGATGCAAAGGATAGTGGAAGTGCTCTACTTGGCGGTTAGGCAAATGTTGTCGCGCAAGCGACAAACTGCTCTCATTTTTTTGGGCATCAGTTTTGGAACAATGATTTATATTGTCATCGCTGGCCTACAATTTGGATTTCGTGGCTATTTAACAGAACAATTATTGAATAATACAGCTCACGTTTTGATTAAAGGGAGTGAACAAAATATTGAAGAGAAAGAATTACGGCCACGCTTTTTTAGTAAAAATATCTTTGTTAAGTGGATCACTCCTCCCGCCGGTAAACGACAAGAGGCCAAATTGGGAAACCCTCAAGGCTGGTTTGATCTGTTACAAAAAGATCCCAATGTTGTTGCCTACGCACCTCGCTTATCTATAAATGGTATCGTTACCAATGGACGTTATCGGCATAGCGTAGGGATAACTGGTATCGTTCCCACTAAGCAAATGAAAATAACCTCTCTTGAAGATTATATGCTAAATGGCAGTCTGAAGAATCTCGCTGGGGGTGGGAGTAAGATTATTTTGGGCAGTGGCGTGCTTAAAAGTATCGGGGCAAAAGTGGGGGATACGGTCAAGCTTTCCACTGGACTCGGTGAGGCCCGGCCATTTAAGATTGTAGGAAAGCTTCACTTAGGTAATGAACAGATGGATGATGTCATGGCCTTGGGTAATATACGCGATATTCAGGCACTCAACCACACTCCCGGACGAGTCAGTGAAATTTCCGTGGCGCTCATTGATATTTCATTGTCTGGAACCCTTGCAGAGAAGTGGTCCCTTTATACAAAAGATAAAGTGCAAGGCTGGGAAGAGGCGAATGCCCAATTTATGCAAATGATTACTATTCAAGATATCATGCGATTGATTATGACCGGAGCGATTTTATTAGTTGCGGGATTTGGTGTCTATAATGTTTTGTCCATTATGATCAATCAAAAGAAAAAGGAAATTGCTATTTTGCGCTCCATTGGCTATGGGCCCGATAAAATTCTTCAGCTATTTCTCTACCAAGGTTTTTTCTTGGGTGTGGGAGGAGGGTTATTAGGCCTTTTCTTTGGGTGGGGTCTGAATATGCTGCTGTTACAATATGAATTGTCTTTTGAAGTTGGCAGGGACAATCATCTGCCCATTAGCTTTGATATTAGTATCTATGTCACCGCCTTTGTCGCTGCCCAAGTGGCCGCGGGCATCGCCAGTTTTTTTCCGGCGCGGGCAGCATCAAAACTTACGCCCTTGGAAATTATTCGCGAGGAGCTTTAGCCATGGCGATTATTGGTAAGAATATCATTAAGGAGTTTGGCGTACCCCCACAAAGGGTTTTACACAATATCAATTTACATATTGACGACGGTGATTTCGTCTCGATTTCGGGGCGCTCGGGTTCGGGTAAATCCACACTACTCTACTTAATTTCGACTCTCGATAATCCCACGCAAGGGATCATTGAAATCGATGGTAAAATTATTGCCCAAATGAATCAGCAAGAGATCCATCATTTTCGCAACACTCAGGTAGGATTTATTTTTCAATTTCATTTTTTATTACCAGAGTTGACTTCGTTGGAAAATATTTTATTAGGCCCGCGTAACTTGGATCTTCACGAAGAAAAAAAGGGATTTGCATTAGAGTTGTTAGAAAAATTAGAAATTTCCGACCAAGTTCACAAATTACCATCACAAATGAGTGGTGGCCAACAACAGCGGGTGGCCATTGCTCGCGCCCTGATCATGCGCCCAAAATACATTTTTGCCGACGAACCAACTGGTAATTTGGATAGTGTCTCCGGGATACGTGTTATGGAAATTCTCAAAGAAATCAATAAAAACGATAAAACCACGATTGTGCTCGTCACTCACGAGCCAGATTATGCGGCCATGGCCAAGCAAGAAATTTTCTTGGTTGATGGAAAAGTTTTAAGGGCAGAGAGTTAAAAGTAATTTTACTGCGTCTTCGGCTTCTAGAGAAAGAGTATCGCCCATTGGATTATCGGCGAAACGGATGGCATTGTCTAGAGCATCGCACTGCTCTTTGGCGGCCAAACTATCAATGATAAAACTCAGATAGTTTTTAAAACCAATTAAATAAATAAGCTGCGCTCTCTGTTTTTTTATCTGCGAACTCATCTTAATAATCTCAGCATCAATTTCGTCTATAATTTTTTTGGCCTCTAAAATTTTCAAATCTAAAGTTTTTAAACTTTTTAGCCTAAAAGTATAGTCAGGCCGCACTTCTACGTTCTCTTGGCCGAAGACCAAAGCAGTGGCCATGAGATAGGCGAAAACGAAAAAGATGGTTTTTAAGCTTCTGTACATTGCCTACCCGGGTACTTTCTTTTAACTTTTTCATTAATTATTCGATAGTCTTTTTCTGTACTAAATAAATAATTGGCGACCTCTTTTTTTCTTGTTTTTAAAGTTCTATTTCCACCGTAATATTTAGCTAGATAATTAGAAAATTGGTTCATGATTTCAGCGTAATTATTTTGCTTGAAGGTAGGTGCATATTCCATCAGAAAACTTTCAAATCTATTGAGTGTACCCATGGCGCCTCCATTATACATAATAACCGCCAAATCATCTTGCAGTTCCTTTTTATATTTTTCTAAGGAGGGGAATCGACCCCTCAGAACCTGTATCTTATTTTCCACCGTCCGCTTGTTAAGTTTGTGTATTAATCCGCCATAGATGAGTGATAGAAGAGGATTGGGTGGAATCTTAGTCCTCTCACAAGCATTAGTAAAATACCTCTTTCCTGTTTTTTTTACTTTTGCTGGAACCAGGAATTTTAGTATATTTTGGCAATATGCATTTTTTAAATAATTGTTTTTCATAAAGGTAGGCCGAGTTTTTTTGCCAATTTTTAATCTCCTATGGACCTCCGCAATTCCCTGGGAGGTTAATTGCATGATTCCGTATACCTTTTTGCTATTTCCAACCAAAGTTCTAAATTGGGACTCGTGATGAATCAATTTCAGTAAACTTATTGGATCAAGTTCAACACATTTTACGGCATGTTGAAAACTCTGAGACACCAATTGATGGTAGTTCTTAGAAAGACAGGGCCTATCGAAAATAGTTTTTTTAAACTGATTTTTATTTTTTCCCTCGGCACAGTAGACATAATGTTTATTTCTTGACCAAGATCTTGCAAATTTATATTTAGGTTTTGTTGCCAATTTCATGCTTTCAAAAATGCATAAATCTAAATTAATGTTCTTGTTTTTGTTGTTCTGGATAAAATGGAATAAATTATTATTGAGTAAATCCGCCTCTAAATAATTATTTTTTTCAGTACACTTCTCATATTTTATAAAAGAGGAAACTTTGCGATACTCCGAGTGGCATTCCGGGTCTGTTTTAGGGTTGGTCATTTTGGATAAATCTCTCAAGTTGTACTGAATTTGTTTCACAAAATCAAATTCTAAATCCTCCAGGGCATACAAATTAGTTTGCATTAAAAAGAGAAAAATTACTAAACGACTCATATTTCTTTATCGTCGGCCTAAGATTTAAATTGATTTTAAAATTGAAATGGATCAGATTTTTTATTATGAGAGTCATTTAGTCCGTTACTCTGCTTTATCGGCCATGGATTTCTCGATGTTTTTAACATAATTAAGAATGCACAGAATTTAATCCTTGATCTGAGGAATAATGGAGGAGGAGATGATTCCAAGACCATTGAACTTGTATCTCAACTACTTGGTCGTCCCCTAGAGTTTAACTGGTTAGAAGAAATTGTTTGTGAGTCTGCAGAGTCATAGGCCATGCAAGTAAATACCTATTGAAAAATTATGTCTACGCGATATCCTGATTTAACATCATATTCTACTTTTTTTCGTACATATACATACGGTTTGAAACACCTAAAAGATTAAATATTGGCCGTAGGCCCTTTAGGACGATTGTCACCCCCATAACAAAGTCAATTCATTAGTAGGAGGAAGGATGAAACAATCAAAAGAAATAATTAGAAAGTCACTAAAAAATAATTTGGAAGAGTTAGAGGTTCACCTACTAAGCAGAGTCCATTTTTTATTGAATGATCTTATCAATAGTGAATGAGGACGAACTTTTTAACATATTGGTTAACAATCTTGATGAAATATCTCGGATAACGTAAGAGTACGTATAAATAGGGCCTTTCTATCTTAGTTTAAATTCTTTTGGTGGGTTCATATTGAGCAGATTAGCGAATTAAGGTATCATAAACATCATGAAATATTTTGTATTAATTATTGCATTATTTTTTACTTTCTTCTCTTTTGCTAAATCAAGTGAAGAAGCTATATGTGAGATGGCCACTTCATTCAAGCGAAATTTAGAAATAATAGGCTTAAATATCGCAAATCACAAAACAACTAGAACACCACAAGGTGGAACCTATATTCCTCAAGAAGTTAATTGTAATAATGGCACCTGTAAAGTTGTAAATACTAAAAACACCCCTGTTATGGTTTATGTGCCAGGCCATCCAGATGCTGATACAAATGGCCATGTTTCGTACCCTGGCATAGACCTTAAATTAGAGAGAACCAAGTTTCAGTTAATGGCCGAGAGGATTTTTGCACTTGCAAAGAATAATAAATGTGGAATGAGTAGAGGGCCATCGACCAAAACTTTTACAACTATTTATTACAATAAAGCGAAGAGTGCAGCTCATTCATTTATTAAAAATTCACAAGGTGAAATAATAATTTGGGAAGTTACATCTAGTAAAGGTAATGGTTCTTTTCTCAATCTTTTGACTGGGAAAGGTTGGCAAAAAAAATTACCAGGTGAACATCCTCAAGATTATCAAAAAATTTAATAGATTTTATTTTATCAATGGGAATTTCCTTTTGCTGGCACCGTTTCAGGACACCACTAGTCGGGTATTCTCTGCGCCAGCGCAGCAAAGAGCGCCAGCGCAGCAAAAAGCGCCAGCGCAGCAAAAAGCGCCAGCGCAGCAAAAAGCAACCGCGCAGCAAAAAGCACCCGCGCAGCAAAAAGCACCCGCGCAGCAAAAAGCGCCAGCGCAGCAAAGAGCGCCAGCGCAGCAATAGAGCGCCAGCGCAGCAATAGAGCGCCAGCGCAGCAATAGAGCGCCAGCGCAGCACTAGAGCGCCAGCGCATCATCTTCAGCGCTAGCGCGCCCCCATCCCCGCCACGCCAAAAACTTTCACCCCCTCCCGAAGATTGCAATTTCTGCATAGCAGTAATGTGTTCTCAGCAGTGCTGCGCCCACCGAGCGCGACCGGAATTCGATGCTCAAATTGCAAGGCAAAGGTCGAGGAACAATTTTCACACTTAAAATCCGCCCGTGCCAACGCCCCTCGCCTAATCTCAATAGGAATCGTGCGGCGACTCTTAGAGGGATTTTTTTGTGGGTCGCCAGTTAAGGGCGGCCGCGCCTGCGGGTTGTTCGGGTTGCTAGACTTGGTAGTCTGTTCGTTGAAAAGTTTGCGGGCAGGAATGCCCTCGTTGGATTTTCTGACGGTTGTCACAGGTTTTTGGGGCAGAATCTTTTGCTCTCGATCTTTTTTGTCCTGAGTTTGTTTTGCCAGAGATTGTTTTGCTTGAGTTTGCTTTGCTTGAGTTTGCTTTGCCAGAGATTGTTTTGCTTGAGTTTGTTTTGCTTGAGTTTGCTTTGCTTGAGTTTGTTTTGCCAGAGATTGTTTTGCTTGAGATTGTTTTCGCTGACCCTTGCGACTTCCGTGTAACTTTATACCGAGCATTTTTGCCTTCTTTTTCTCCAACAAAGCGTCCGCCATCAGGTCGACGATTTCCGCAAGATCAAGTTTTTGATGGGCGAACAGCCCCTTTAGCTCATTAATTTTTTCCATGGTGAACTTGGGCAGGGAAAGGTGCAGGCGCACAGATTGACTACCTTCATGATTGATTTTGGGTTTCTTGGGTTTTGGGGCAATCCCTTTTTCACTTTTCAAATCCGCTAAAATATTTTGGCATTCAGCTTTCGTGGTGTTGCTGATTTTTTCCACTAACAGTTTTTCCTCCTTGGGAGGGAGCGGGACGTCTTTAAAAAATCCGCTCAACAAGTTGGCGTTGGTCAAACTCATTTCTCCGCTATCAATTTTTTCTTTGGCGGCGGGAACTTTGCGACTCAAGCGCATGGCGCTGAGGCGGCGGTAGGCCTGATCTTCGCTAT